>RCND010000185.1_pt1 | contig 34867 bp, 32 predicted proteins | sample 2041351 | NCBI WGS metagenome assembly RCND01 (sample SAMN09708230, study PRJNA481090) | Marine sediment metagenome, whole genome shotgun sequencing project. | biome: marine sediment; feature: ocean; material: sediment; isolation source: Sewage treatment plant 12B marine sediment (STP12B) ... | reverse complement strand
GACCACCGATTACCCCCATATCCCGAAATCGCTTGACACTATTACCCCCATAAGTGCCGGTATGCGTGGTTCGGTGGCGCGGGCGATATCGCCCATATCTGGCGGTCGGCGTGGCAGCCCGGTAATAGGGGCGGCTATCCGTCCGTAGCCGGAACCGACCAGGGGATTTGATCCTCGTTGCCACCCGGCACGATGACCTGATGCACGCGCCATCTGCCCGAGGGGCTTTCCGAGAGACGGATGGTCACCTCACCCTCAATACCCTCCAACTCGGCGATCACATCGGCGCCAACGGCGGGTGAGGTTTCGGCTGGTTGCAGAGACCTGGGTCTGGTGAGGTCGATCAGGAACGCATCATTAGCGTCAGCTACCAACATCAAGCGATCAAAGATGTACCACATGTCAACGGTTTCTGTGATCGCAGCCGAGAACTGATCAGCGAGCCGCTCGCCAAGGTCGGGTATCAGATCGGAACGGACAACTCGGCGGTATTGGAGGAGCTGAATGGCGTTGCGAATCTCCTGTTGCGCGAAATGATCGAACGTCATCCACACTGTCATGAAGTCGTCAGCGGCGAAAGCCTCAACAAAGGTCTCCGCTGCCGTCCCTGGGGTCGACAAGTCAAGCGACTCGTAGAAGGTTCTTGCTTCTGTCTCGTCGTCGGAACCACTGCACGCACCCACCAGGAGAGCTACCCCCACAACAATGGCCACCAATTGCCTCATTTTGCCTCCAGGCTCAGATCCTAATGCCAGTTGCTATCTCCACACTGTTCAGACATCGGAGTGTCAGATGTAGGGTGCGTGTGTGCACAGTCAGCTGAGATCCAGAGCGCAGCAGTGCCGCTATGGGCGAGTGTGAGATGTGACTTTCGGCTCATTCTCGCGAACAACCGACCGTGGGATGATGGAGACCGGCCCTCACCTGGGAGGTACGCTATGCGCAGAATCGTGGGCTTGGCTGTGGCGTTGTTGGTGGTGTCACTCGTCGGGTGCTCATCTGGAGATTCGATGGCTGTCGAGTTCACTATCAACGACTTTCAATACGACCTGATGCCGTTTTCGGCTTCGGGAGTCGCAGTCGACGCGGCCGCTGTCTGCGAGAGCGGAACGATGAAGGCTGACCATTTGGAGTCGCCCGAAGGCGAAACCATCACGTCTGAGGAGGGGGCGGCACTGCAAGAAGCCGCAAGGGCCGACGATGGCACGATGGATTTGTACAGGGTGCACGAGTTCGTCTGTGACGACGCATCAGGGACATTCACGATGAAGCTCCGCTACCGGGCCGATTTCGCCAAGAGCGAGAGTCAGCAAGACATCCCGACATGGGAAATCGAGAACGGCACAGGCGACTACGCAGACCTCTCTGGATCCGGTGAATCCACCACCGATTTCCCCGCCGCAGGCGAAGCAGTCACGGTCTACACCGGAGAAGTCCAGACAGACTGAACCATCAACTCTCGGCCTGGTCCGCTTCAACTTCTGCTACTTCTCGTGGTTGGCATCCGGAGTCAATCGATTCTCGCATTTGCCACAGACCCACACCAAACCTCGCCGCCCAGATCACTCACCGCCTCGCACGATATGGGGCACCCACCAGCGAGCAGATCCGGCTATCTGTCGCACCTACCGAGCCGGCTGTGAGAGCAAATGATCAGCTGAGCTGGCGTGCTCGTGAATGCGCTTGGCGAACCAAACGCTCACAGCAGCTGGTCTGCGGGGGCGCGCTCGTGAATGCGCTTGGCGATCACCTGGGAGGACTCGCCCGGTTCCATAGTCACGCCGTAGAGAATGTCGGCTGCTTCCATCGTCTGCTGCTGGTGGGTGATGATGATCACCTGAGCGCTCTCCCGGAGCGTTGCGACCAGCCGCAAGAAGCGTCGTAGGTTGGAATCGTCGAGCGCCGCTTCGACCTCGTCGAGAACGTAGAACGGGGAGGGGCGAGCACGGAACACCGCAAAGAGGAAGGCCAGGGCCGCCAGGGACTTCTCACCCCCGGACAACAGGCTGAGTTTGCCAACCTTCTTGCCATGAGGTTGCGCCTCGATATCGACACCGGTTTCGAGCAGCTCGCCTGGTTCCGTAAGCGCCAGCCGGCCCTTCCCTCCTGGGAAGACCAGAGCAAAATTCTCTTCGTAATACGCCGAAATCTCCTCGAACGCCTGGTGGAACAACGTCGCCATTTCGGCATCGAGTGCTTTGATCACCTTACGGAGCTCGGAGCGGGAATCCTCTAGGTCGGCCAGCTGAGCTTCGAGAAGATCCACACCGGCTGCCAATTCCTCGTACTCCTGAGCCGCCAGCGGGTTGATCGGACCCATGCGTCGTAGCTGAGCCTCCAATGTGGCCAAACGCTCTTGCGGATCCGTTCCCTCTTCGAGCTCTGGCTGTGGTGCAGCCAGAGCCAAGTCTTCCGAAACATCCGCATCGCGACGCAGGCCCTCGGCAACTGACTCATCGCGGACGGCGATCTCGGCGAGCTCGATAGCCAGAGCCGAAATACGCTCTTTTGCGGACGACAGATCCGTCTCGAGCTCAGTCTGTCTGTCGTATGCCTCGGCAAGACGTTCATCGGCCTCACCCATCTCGCTACGAAGGGCTAACTGCCGCTCTCGCAACGTCTGGATGTGATTACGGACCGTGGTCAACGCCCGCTTGGCGTCATCCTCGATACGAGAGAGGCGATCGATCATCGCCGGATCAACCGGTCTGTCATCTACAGCGACTAGCTCGGCCTTGGCAGTCTCAAAGCGGCCCTCCAGAATGCGGCGTCGTTCTCCGGCCGAGGCGAGCTCCGCGGCAACCTCTTCGCGCAGTCGCCTTGCTTCATCGCGACGTCGTGCAACTTCGTCGCGGCGCCGGTTCAGCGCTTCCCAGGCTTCCTGGCGAGACTTCTCTTCACCCTCAAACTCGGCAATCCGGGTCCGCAGTTCTCCAAGACGCTCCTGGCGCCCGGTCACCGCGGCCGCTATGCCCGCCGCCCTGGCATCGATCCGCGCCAACTCCTCGTGACTGACCGCCCGAGCCCGCTCGTTCAGAGCGAGCGCCTCGGTGTGGCCGGCAAGACGAGCCTCGAGTGTTTCCAACGCTTCTAGGGCCACCCTTTCCTGCTCACGAAGATCCGCAAACTCGCGAGCTGTGGTCATGTGGAGAGCATCGGCCCTCGCCAAATCTATCTGGGCTTGCTCCAGTGCCACGCCCGCGGCTTCGAGAGCAGCAGGCCCTGCACCATCGGGCTGGGCGAGACGCATGCCGGCACCGGTGATGACGTCACCTTCTGGGGTGACCGCACGGATCTCGGGATGCCGGGACACAATGCCCCAGGCCGAAGACCACCCCTCGGCAACGACAACATCGCCAAGCAGGCTCGCGGCAATCCCCTGGTCGGCATTTGCGCCAAGCCTGTCGACAAGCGCCTCGACTCCCCACTCGGCAGCGACGGCCCGTGCCGTCGCAACGCCATTCGAATCGACGGCGACAAACCCGACTCCGCCCAGACCATCTGACTTCATGTCGGTGGTGACGCTCTGCAGTGCGGTGCGGCTGGAAACTAGGAACGCATCGCGCCACTCGCCAAGTGCACCGTCAACGGCAACAGCCATGTCGGCCGGTACGTCAAGTCGCTTTACGAGTGCACCAACCACGCCGTCTGCACTCCCTGCCCGCTCCATGGCGACCGGGTCGACCATTCCGGCAAGCGCGCCCTCGAGAGCTTCGATTCGTGCCTTGGCGCCAGCGATCGCAATCTGTTTGTCTCGTTGGTCGGCGTCGGCGCGGTCGGCTATTTCCATGGCGGCCGCCGCGGCGTCACCGGCGGCGGTGTATGCGGGCTGGGCTCCAGACACCGAAGCATCGGTCTCCTGAATCGCTTGGATCAACGTGGCCGCATCGCCCTCCTCTTCGGCGAACCGCGCTGTGATTAGTTCGCGGCGTTTCGCCAGAGATTCAGATTCCTTGGCGTCGCGTTCGGCAGCGTTCTCCAACGAACGCAGATCACCACGCAGATTGGCGACGACGCCTTCCGCAGGCAACTGCACTTGCTCGGCAAGCGATCGTTCTTCGTCTTCGAGCTGACGCAGCATCGTCTCGCGACGGTCGGTGAGTTCGGTGGCAGACGTTTCGGCAGCGCGAGCGGCGGCGATTTCTTGCTCCAGCTGGGCGAGTTCCAGTTCGAGGTCCGCACGACGCTCCCCAGCACCACGTTGTCTGCTTTCCAGCGAGAATCGACGTTCCCTGGCGACGAGACCGATGCGCTGGAAACGCTCGGCAACCGTTTCCAGGCGAGCAACGGCTGAGGTATCACGCTCGAGGGCGGTGCCCACCTCGGTTGCCTCGCCACGGAGGGTCCCCAGTTGCAGGTTCAACGCCTGCAACTCGCCATTGTCTTTGGCAACACGTGCCGCCAGTACTTCGTGTTCAGCAGATGCCTTCTGATGCCGGCCACGAAGCCCGCGGAGTTTTTCGCCCCCCAGCCATAAATGCAGTGCCTTGATCTCGTCCCGCACCGAACCATGCTTTGCTGCGGCGTTGGCCTGTCGCTTGAGGGGGCGAAGCCGCGACCGTTGCTGGCCCAGGATGTCGTTGAGCCGCGATAGATCGATTTCGGTTTGCTCAAGACGCCGCACAGACCGGTCACGACGACTCTTGTGCTTGGTGACGCCGGCTGCTTCTTCAATAACGGCACGATGCTCGGAGGGACGGGCGTTGAGGATCGAGCCTATCTGGCCCTGCCCAACCAATACATGCTGGCTGCGGCCGACTCCCCCGTCCGACAACAGCTCATGGAGATCCATCAGACGACACGGTGCACCGTTCAACTCGTACTCGGAGCTGCCGTCGCGGAAAAGGCGGCGAGTCATCCTGACTTCGTTGAGCGCAATCGGCAAGAACTCGTCAGAGTTGTCAAAGGTGACCGTTACTTCGGCGCGACCCAAGGCAGGACGTGTCGCCGTTCCGGCAAAGATCACGTCTTCCATCTTCTCGGTGCGGAGCGCCCGAGTTGCTTGGGTTCCCATCACCCAGGCGAGGGCATCAAGGAGGTTCGATTTGCCCGAGCCGTTTGGCCCCACAACCACGTTGACCCCTGCCTCGAAATCGAGGCGGGTTCGGTCCGCAAAGGACTTGAATCCAGCGAGAGATAGGGTCTTGAGAAACACGGTTTCGTGAGTTTACCAAGCAAATCACATCTATGTGATTTCAAATGGTCAGACGGGCACTTTTTCTGACCGCGGCGTCGACGCTCATCGCTCTATACCTGGCAGTCCGGACACCATGTTGAGCTGCGACCCCTGATGATGTTCTTCACCATCGCGGCACCGCATCGATGGCAGTGCTCCCCCTCGCGCCCGTAGGCCTGCAACCGTTTTGTGTAGTCGCCGGTCCGGCCATCAGGCAGCAAGTAGGCAAGATCGTCAAGCGACGTCCCCCCGTACTTCAAAGCGTGCTGCAGGGTCTCCCTGATGGCCTTGCGCAGTGCCGCTACTTCGTCGTGCTCTAGGGAGCCGCCGCTACGGAAAGGAGAAATCGCCGCACGGTGCAGTGCTTCGTCGGCATAGATATTGCCGATGCCGGCGAGCATGTTCTGATCAAGCAGTAGGGCCTTCATCGGGGCCTGCCGTCCCGCCAGCAACTGCACCAGCTGGTTGGTCCTTGGCAGGTCGGTGAGGGCGTCACGACCGAGTCGCCCCATCGATGATGCCTGGAGCTCTTCAGGCGTGAGCGCGGCGACAAAACCAAAGGTACGCGGATCGATAAACCTGAATTCGATCCCCGAGTCAAGAGACACGACGACATTGGAATGCGGCACCAGTGCATCAGTTGGCTGCGCCAGGCTGATCCTTCCCGACATCCCAAGGTGCGTCACCCATACGATGTCGTTGTCGAGTGTCGACATCAGAAACTTGCCGTGCCGGTCCACCGCCCGGATTTTCTGGTTGAGCAACCGTCTCGAGAAATCTGATGGATTCAGCTGACGGCGCAGCATGCGAGGCCGAGCCACGGTGACTCCGGTTATGACTGCCGAAGTGAGAACGGGTTCGAGACTGCGTCTGGTTGTCTCGACCTCGGGAAGCTCTGGCATGGCCTAACTCTCAAACATGGCGGCAGCTGCGTTGCTCGCTGCTGCCTGTTCTGCCCGTTTCTTGGAGCTACCTTCACCAGATCCGATGACCTCGCCATCGACCCACAATTCGGCGACAAACGACTTGGCGTGATCGGGGCCTGATTCGGTGATGACGTATTTGGGCTGTTGCCCCCGCTGGGCGAGTTCCTCTTGAAGTCGAGTCTTGAAGTCGAGTCGGCCGGGTGCGATCGCTCGCTCCCCTATCAACGGGACCAGGAGTCGCAGCACCAGGTCGGATGCTCGTTCGTAACCACCGTCGAGGTAGATGGCGCCCAGCAGCGCCTCGACAACGTCGGCGAGGATCGAGTCCTTGTCCCGACCGCCAGATCTCTCTTCTCCCTGGCCAAGCAACATGTAGTCGCCGATGCCCAACTGGCGGGCAACGGTTGCCAACGCTTTCTGGTTAACGACGGCGGCCCGCACCTTGGCCAGTTCGCCTTCGGCAAGGTCCTCGTAGGTGTCATAGAGATGACGGGTTACCGCCAGCTGGAGAACTGCATCACCAAGGAACTCAAGCCGCTCATAGGAAACATCAAGGGTGTGTTCCGCCGCATACGATCGATGAGTCAGTGCGAGGTTGGCCAGCTCCGTTGACTTGAACTCGTAATCGAGGACGGCGCCAACACCCGAGGTCACAGCAGACCTTCGCTCTCAGCCAGACCGGCCGCGATCATCTCGGGTACCCGCCCCTCCACCGCTTCAACTGCGGTGTCGACCGCCGTCGAAATTGAGAGACGTTCCGACGAGCCGTGAGTGAGCACGACAACACCGTTGACGCCAAGGAGGTGCGCCCCGCCGTGGCGCTCCGGGTTAAGACGCTCTCGCAGCTCCAGAACTGCGGGGGCGAGGGTTTGCAGCGCCTCTGCATACTCAGGCGCAGAGACGGCCTCGAGCATGAACCCAAAGACCATCTTGGCGGCGCCTTCTGCGGTCTTGATCAGGATGTTGCCGGTATAGCCATCGCAGACGATGACGTTTGATTTGGCCAAAGGAAGATCAGTCCCTTCAACATTGCCAACGAAGTCGACATGGGGAAGCGCCTCGAGCAGCTTGTATGCCTCCTGCTCCAACGCCCGACCCTTGCCGGCCTCACCACCGATGTTCAAAAGACCGACGGTCGGTTTGTCGACGCCGTAGTGGGCTCTGGCCAGAGCGGCCCCCATCACCGCAAACTGGGCGAGGTCGGTGGGACGACATGACAGATTGGCTCCCATGTCTAGAACAACCGATCCTGATGGAAAGTAAGAGGCGATCGCCGGACGCGACACGCCGGGGAGACGGCCAATCATGAAGGTTGCCGCAGCCATTGCAGCGCCGGTGGAACCAGCAGAGATCAACCCATCAACCTCACCCGACTTCACGAGACGAGCTGCAACCGAAATCGAAGCATCACGCTTTTCTCGAATCGCGGTAGCCGGGTCATCGGTCATGCCGATCGTCTCAGAAGCGTGAACGATCGGTAGGTCTACGCCGACCTCGTCGAGGATTGGCTTGATACGAGCCTGATCTCCAATCAGAACTACGTCGTGACCATTGCGAGAGGCGTCAACACCACCATGCACAATCTCCTTGGGGGCATGGTCGCCGCCCATGGCATCAATGGCAATGGTGGACATTTGGTTAGCTTACGTCGACGACTTCGCGCCCGTCGTATGTACCGCAGTTGTTGCACAAGCGGTGAGGCAGGTGCTGCTCGCCGCAGCGCTGACAAGCGACTGTGGCCGGGGCACTTATTTTCCAACCAGCCTTGCGCCGCCGGGTGCGGGAGCGCGACATCTTCTTCTTTGGGACCGCCATGGGAGCCTCGTTCTTGGGGTCTGAACCCCTGTGTTCAGCAGGGGCTAGTCCCCTGTATCCAACAGATCTTTGAGAACCGAAAAAGGCGAACGTTCGTTCACCTCGTCTTCGGAGAGGTCTGTATTCAAGCCGCTTCCGGCCTCCGCAACAAGTCCCTCGCACTCAGGGGCGCACAATGGGCTGATCGGAAGGTTCAGCAGCAGCTCATCACGAACCATGATCTCGAAGTCGTATTCATCGCCTTCGAGTAGGTAATCGTCGTCTTCGTCACCGTCAGTGGTGATCATCTGAGCAACGTCGCGCACGACGTCGTCTTCCCATTCATCGAGACAGCGATGACAGGTGTGGACAACTGTCGCCTCGATATCGCCAAGGATGGCGATGCCCCCGCCGATGGGCGAAAGCCCGAAAGTAAACCGAAGCGGTGGCTCGGGGAGCACCCGGGAAAGCTCAACACGCCAATCGACAGAAACCTCGGCGGTGATGTCCCTCGGCTCGGCCCTACCCGAGCGCAGGTCGGCGATATGAAAAACGAACGGATTGCTCATAACCCTGAATCTACTGCGAGAGAGGCACGTCGTCGGCGGGCGGGAGTGGCTCGTGGAGGGCCGCCCGTGATTCATGGACGAATCGAAGCAGTTCGCCAAGAACTGCCTCTGCCTCCGAAAGCGACCGCTCGGCTCCGTCCTCAGCCTCGAGACGAATTCGCTCCGCCTCCTTTTCGGAATGACGGATCAGCGTGTTGGCCTCTTCGACAGCTTCGCTCACGATATAGCTCTCCGAAACCAGTTGCTCGCTGCGGTGCTTGGCTTTCTCAACTACTTCGCGAGCGTTCTCGTTGGTTCTGGCGATATACGCTTCCCGTTCCCGAACCATCCATCTTGCCGCCCGCAACTCCTCGGGGAGGCCATCAACGGCTTCGCCGAGCAGGCGATCGACAGTCGAGCGGATCGACCGCATTCTCTCGATGAACTCCTCGCGTGGCAGCATCACGCTGTTGGACAGCGGAACGTTCTTGGCGGCTTCAACCTCGAGGATCAGCTGGTCGAGAGCTGCCCGCGTGTCAGCCTGCGATTGCTCTACAAGATCAAGCACATGCCCGGGAATCGGGGGTGGTTCGTTTTGTGGATTGTCAGTCATGTGACACCCGTTCTTCTATCGCTGCGGCGACCAACGGGGGCACCAGCTTGTCAATGGCGCCACCCAATCCCGCAACTTGTTTCACCAAAGAAGATGACAAGTACCCGTATTCTGCCTTGGTCGCGACAAAAAGCGTCACAATTCCAGAAAGATGCCGATTCATCTGAGACATTTGGAACTCATAATCGAAGTCAGTCATCGCCCGGAGACCTTTGACGATTACGTCAATATTCTGCTGCTCCGCATAGTCGACAAGCAGGCCGGAGAAGCTACCGATTTCAACGTTGTCCCATGCTGAAGTGCATGCAGTCAACATCTCGATCCGCTCGTCGCTGGTAAACATCGGTGCCTTGGTTGGGTTGCGGATCACCGCTACGAGAACGCTATCGAATAGACCGGCACATCGCTCGATTACATCGAGGTGTCCGTTTGTCGGGGGGTCAAAGCTCCCCGGTACCAGCGCCGCAATCACATTTGCTCCTTTGCGTAGCGCCACAACGCGGCGCTTCCATACCTACGCTCATCGACGAGAACCAAATCTGCAATCGACTCGGGTGGATCTTCACCCGATCGCCGATGCACGATTGCGATGCCGTCATGCGCCAACAGTGGAGACAGTTTCTTCATCGTCTCCAGGAGCGACGGTAGCGCCACAGCATACGGGGGGTCAACGAATGCCACGTCTACCGGTTCTCTAGCTCGCTCCAAAAAGCGATCGACATCACCAGCGATGACCCGACCGCCGAGCCCAATCGTTTCGACGTTGGTTCGCAGGGCAGAGAGAGCTTCACGGTCCCTTTCGACAAAGGTGACCGCGGCGGCACCCCGACTCAGTGCTTCCAGACCCATCGATCCGGTGCCCGCATACAGATCGAGGACAATGCCCTGCGGTAGCCAGGCCGAGATCGACGAAAACAGCGACTCACGGACCCGGTCGGTCATGGGGCGGGTCGTTGTGCCCGGCGGGGCGACCAGACGACGACTGCGGGCAGATCCCGCAATGATCCTCATGACCGGAACAACCATTCGACATCGTCACCCAACAATGCAATCACCTCGTCTTTGATCAGCTGATGCTCGTCAAGGTTGGGATCTCCGGCGACAAGCGAAAATGCCTCGTCACGTGCCTTGATGAGGAGCTCTGCATCACGCAGGATATCGGCAAGCTTGAGATCCTTGGTTCCGGCCTGTTTGGCACCAAAGACGGTCCCCTGACCGCGGATCCGGAGATCTTCCTCAGCAAGACGAAAACCGTCGGTGGTGGCGATCATCGCCGCGATCCGCTCTTCTCCATCGGCGGTCGTGGGGTCGGCAACAAGCACGCACGTTGCCGCGTCGGCGCCGCGACCAACCCGCCCTCGCAGCTGGTGAAGCTGGCTCAGTCCGAAACGATCAGCGTCTTCGATAATCATCACTGTGGCGTTGGGTATATCGATACCAACCTCAATGACAGTGGTTGCCACGAGCACGTCAATCTCGTTGGCACGGAACCTCTGCATGACCCCATCCTTCTCGGACGGACGCAGTTGCCCGTGGATGAGACCAAGGGTGAGGTGCGGAAACACACCCTGGAGGCGGTTGAACTCGGCGGTAGCGGAGGCCACCTCCAGCTTGTCGCTGTCATCGACCAGTGGACACACCACAAATGCCTGGCGTCCAGCTTCTGTCTCGGTACGGACCAGGTCGTAGATGCCGCGGAGCGCGTCCGGCTGTTTCGAGACGTGGATGGTGCGAACCGGAATCCGCCCTGGTGGCATCTCGTCAAGCACCGATACGTCGAGATCGCCATACAACGTCATCGCCAAGGTACGCGGGATCGGAGTTGCCGTCATGATGAGCAGATCGGGGTCGTAGTCCTCAGCTTTGTCGCGCAGCTGTACTCGCTGATAGACACCAAACCGGTGTTGCTCGTCGACGACTGCCACGCCCAGCTTGGCAAAGGTGACACCTTCTTGAATGAGCGCATGGGTACCGACGACCATGTCGATCTCACCGGACGCTATTGCGGCGATGACATCACCACGCTTGGCTGCACCTGCGGGTAGGAAGTTGACCTCAGCGTTGTTAGAGGTGAGTAGGGCCATCTTCACGCCGCCCTCTTGGGGATCGCCTGATGCGAAAAGGCTCCCGGTGCCGGCACCGCCGGCAGGATCTGATTCTGGAGGAGCAAGACCCGCGGCAACAAGAAGATCGCGGATGCCGAGGTAGTGCTGCTCCGCCAATACCTCGGTCGGCGCCATCACCGCACCCTGGAAACCACTTTGGACCCCGGTGAGCAGACCGGCCACCGCGACCACAGTCTTGCCAGAACCGACCTCTCCTTGGAGAAGCCGATGCATTGGATGCCGCGAAGCCATATCGGCTTGGATCTCGTCTATCGAGCGGGCCTGAGCACCAGTCAGCGCATAGGGCAACGCGTCAACAAATGCCCCGACCATCTCCCCGGACAGATCGTGGGCAACGCCGGTCGCGTTGTCGATTTGATTCCGTTTGCGAAGGGCAAGGGACACCTCGAGCCGGAACAGTTCGTCGAAGACAAGCCGGCGCCGCGCCGGTTCGGTCTCGGCCTTCGTCTCAGGAAAATGGATCGAGGCCAGCGCTTGGTCACGGCTCATCAATCCATGGCGAGCACACATTGCCGCGGGCAATACGTCGATTACCGGCCGTGACCTCTGCAAGGCATTGCTGATCGATACCCGCATCTTCGAAGAGGTCAACCCACCCGCCGCCGGGTGAATAGGGACGACACGACCTGTGATCAACGAGTCCTCCGCATCGAGGCGATCCATGTCAGGACTCTTCATCTGCAAACGACCACGGAAACGTTCGACCTTGCCGGAAAGCGCCACCTCAGCACCTTCTGCAATCTTCAGATATGGATTGAACCAAATCCCAGTGATCACATTGGTGCCGTCGGTGATCTGGGCATCGATCATTGTTCGATTCTTCGAGATACGACGCTTACGAACGTTGAGCACGGTGCCTCCGACAGTCACCTCTTCGTTGAGCGGGACCGCAGAAAGATCAAACAGCTGCGATCGATCGAGGTAGCGACGCGGCACGTGGAGCAGCAGGTCCGCCACTGAAGCGATCCCGGCATCATTGAGCTTTTTGACCGAACGGGGGCCAATCCCCTTCACCAAGTCGGTGGAGACACCTGAAAGATATGCGAGAGATCGACCAGTCATTACCCAGAAAGTATCAGCATTTGATATCCTTACGGCGCATCTCAACCCCGAGGTCTGTTTGTTGCGTCCCGATTCGGGCGGCTACATTCCGCCACCGGGCGAAACGCTGGTACACTCCCCCGCCGCCTCAGGAGGTTTTTCCGACATGTCATATCGTTGCGAGGTCTGCGGCAAAGAGCCGTGGGTCGGCAAACAAGTCAGTTTCTCACACAAGCGCACCAGCCGTCGCTGGCTGCCGAACATTCAGCGTGTTCGGGTTCGTCACGGAAGCAACAGCAAGCGCATCCGTGTGTGTACATCGTGCATCAAAGCTGGGAAGGTCGAAAAGGCCTAAGTATGCAAGGTGTCGTCAAAGTGTTCGACCCTGCAACTGGCATCGGCGTCATCCGACGTGACGGCACTGGCGAAGAGATCATGCTCCGCCCCGGCTCTCTTGAGGGGTCGCTGTTTCGTATGCTCCGGCAAGGACAACGGCTCGTCTTCGACGCCGTCGAAAAGGATGGCAGCCTCGTCGCCAGCAATCTTCGCTTCGGCGCCGACGGTCAGTAGCCGCTCCCCCGACTTCCTGAGTATCATTGACAGTAGGCGAGACTGCATGAGGAGGTCCCGATGGTTGAGGCATACGTCCTGATCCAGACCGAGGTTGGTAAAGCCGCCGAGGTTGCCCAGCGAATCGCTGAGATTCCCGGTGTAACCCAGAGCGAGGCCGTTACAGGTCCATACGACGCGGTTGTCCACACGCAAGCTGAAGATGTTGATTCATTGGGCAAGCTTGTTGTGGCCCGCATCCAGGCTGTCGAGGGGATCACTCGCACCCTTACCTGCCCGGTCGTTCGGTTCTGAACGAGAGAGCACCCGCTAGCTGCTGCTCGAGGCTATTCGCCGCGTAGCGCCAGTTGAACTAGCTCATCGCAGAGCTCGCCATAGGTCATCCCGCTTGCCTGCCACATGGTCGGGAAGCCAGAGATCGGCGTGAAGCCCGGCATTGTGTTGATCTCGTTGATAACAAACCCTCGGCCCTTCTCTTCGAAGAAGAAGTCCACTCTCGCCAGCCCTTTGCATCCGAGGGCATGGAAGGCACGCTCGGCAAGATCTCGAACGACTGTTGACTGCGGCGGTGTCAGTCGAGCCGGAGCCACAAATTCGCTTGACTCATCGTTGTACTTGGATTCGTAGTCGTACCAGTCGGTCTGGATAACGACTTCTCCGGGGACCGAGGCGCGACCGCCAAGCACCGCTACCTCGATTTCGCGTCCGTCGATGAATTCTTCGACAATGACCTTTGCGCCATAACGGAGGGCATCACTGATGGCATCTTTGAACTCAGCATCGGTGGTTGCCTTGGCCACACCAACCGACGACCCCAGCTCCGCCGGCTTCACAAAGACTGGCAAGCCAAGCCTGCGAACGATCAGATCGACAACCGACGTCGGATCGCCGAAGTCGTCGGTGTGGACCGCAACCCAGCGCGCAGTCGGGATCCGCTGCTGACTAAACACCTGCTTGGCGAAATCTTTCTCCATCGCCAAAGCCGATGCGGTGACACCACAGCCGACGTAGGGAGTGTTCGCCATCTCAAAAGCACCCTGAATCGTCCCGTCCTCGCCGTAGGGACCGTGCAACACCGGGAAAGCGACATCGAACAGAATCTCGTCGCGGTCGGCAATCAGGCGACCCTCCGGCACACGGAACGAAACCGGACGCCCGGCCGCAACCATGGGACGGCGGCTGTCGTCGGCGAGGAACCATGATCCCGAACGATCAATCCCGACCGAGATAACCTGATGTCCAGCATCACGAAGTGCTTGCAGCACAGCAACTGCCGACGAACATGAAACCTCATGTTCCGCCGACCTTCCGCCGAACAGTAAAAGCACGCGAGCCATGGTGAGAGGTTACCGTGGCGTGAGCACAACATACATAAATCTGGGAAAGACCCCTTTTGACGACAGAAATGCCACCGATTCGACATCGCGTTCGTGCGGTCTATATCGCCCTGCTGCTGTCATGGGTGGCGTTTGTGGTGATCGTGGTTGCCCGCAATCAAGCGGACAAGTCATTCTGGTCTGACAGTGTTCCGTTTTTTGGAGCGGCGTTGGTGTTGCTCACCATCGCCCCCTGGGGACGGGTGCTCCGCTCAATCGTCGCCGATCTGGTAATTCTCTTTTGGGCGACGCTCGGGATTATGGCCGTCACCATCCTCGGCTATGAAAGTGACGGGGCGGTCGTCGCTATCGCTCTGCTGGGAACCATCATCCTGCCCGCAGTTATCTCGCTGCGGGGGATATATGTCGCCGGTATCGCACTCGCCGCTGCCGGCGCCTTCACCTACATCACAAGCCAGTCCGACCTGCCCCCCACCATCGGGGGGTGGCGTACCGCCGCGTTTGCCATCTCCGCTTCGTTGATCGCGATCGGAGCCGGCAACCTTCATCGTCACGTGGAGGTCGCGGCGCGGCGGGTCCACACCTTCGAGGAACGTGAGCATTTCTTGTCGGAGAAGGAGCAGGAACTACAGCGTCTCTATGACGTTTCCCGGACAATTGGGGTCGGCAGCAACCTCGCAGAGGTTCTTCCGGAACTAGTCGGCCGTGTAGCAAATGCTCTCGAAGCAAGAGTCGGCGTCGTCCTGTTGTATCGACGCGACGAGGAAGCTCTCGAAGTCATGTCCCCGATCTGGGTCGCCGGCCAGACGCTGCGCGCCGAGGGCTACTCACTCAAGTTGTCTGAGCCAAGCATCGCCCAACAGGTCTTCACCAGCGGCGAACCGGCTGTATTCAACAACCTCAAAGAGCAAGCAGAAGAGGCCGATGCCTTCCTGCTCGAGTTGGGCAGCCACGAGATCGCGGCGGTACCGCTCCGCATTGAAAACCGGCCGATCGGTGTGCTGATAACAGGCGAGAAGCGCGACAGTCATTTCACCATCAACGACCTGGCATTGCTTGAGTCCCTTGCCGGTCCTTCAGCCTTGGTGCTCAACCAGCTTGCCCGCTACGAAGAGGCTCAGGAAACGAGCCAGAAGGCAATGGAGCTTGCGCAGCTCAAGACGGACTTCGTCAGCGTGGTCAGTCACGAACTGCGTACCCCACTGACCGCCATCATCGGATCTCTGAGCACCCTACAAAGGCCGCAGTTGGTCCACCCTAATCCCAGCGCACAACAGCTGATCGATACAGCAAGCCGGCAAGCCAACCGGCTCCGCTCTCTCATTGAAGATCTCCTTGTCGTTTCCCGGCTCGACAACCAGGCCTTGCCGGTGCGCCCCGAGCTGATACATCTCCAAGACTTCATCGAAGACACCGTCGCTCACATCCCAGATGCTGCTGAAGTGACCTATGTCCAAACTGGACCAGGCGTCGATTCGGTTGAAACGGACCCCGACCATCTGCACCGCATCCTGGTCAACCTGGTCGGCAATGCTCTGAAATATGCGCCGGGCAGCCCGATAGACATAGTCGCCATGCTCAACGGCAACGAGGTTTGGCTATCGGTGATCGACCACGGCGAGGGCATCCCCTACGAACTCCACGACCACATCTTTGATCGGTTCACTCAGCTCGCCCCCCACTACACCCGGTCTGCTGGTGGCACCGGGTTGGGGTTGTCGATCGTCAGGGGCCTGTCCGAGGTCATTGGGGGTCGCGTGTGGTTCCAACCCACTGCGGGTGGCGGTGCCACTTTCACCGTTTCGCTACCCAAGGTCGCCAGAGTTCGCTACGAAGGCTCCGCGCCAGCTGCAATGGCGTGAAACCCGCCGTCAACGTGTACGACCTCTCCAGTCGTCATCCGTGACCAGTCGGACAACAAGACAGCAACCATTTCGCCAACCGGGGCTGCGTCGTCAACGTCCCATCCCAGAGGTGCTCGGACCGCCCACTCTCGCTCAAAGAGATCGAAGTGAGGGATCGACTTGGCCGCCACCGTCCCCAACGGCCCGGCGGCAACCAGGTTGGCGCGGATGTCGTGCGGGCCAAGATCGCGCGCCAGATAACGGGTGACAGCCTGCAGGGCGGCCTTAGAGACACCCATCCAGTCGTACAGTGGCCATGCCTGAGTGTTGTCAAAGTCCAAAGCGACCAAAGATCCGCCTCCGGCCTTCTTCATCAGCGGGAGGAGACCAGCGGCAAGTGTCTTGTATGAGAACGCTGACGTTAGGAAGGCCGTGGCTGCACTCTCGGCCGGTGTAGTCATGAAGTTGCCGCCCAAGGCATCATTAGGGGCATAGGCAATGGCGTGAACGGCACCGTCGACGGCACCCCAGCGCTCGTCGAGATTGGCGACAACCGCGGCCATATCCTCTTCGCTCGTGATGTCGAGCTCAAGCACATCGGGAACCACCGGCAATCGCTTCGCCGCCCGCTGTGTCAATCGGAGCGCCCTTCCAAAGCCGGTGAGAACGACATCAGCGCCCTGCTCCTGGGCAACCCGAGCCGCATGGAATGCAATGGAGTCGTCGGTGAGAACACCGGTGACAACAATCTTTTTTCCTTCGAGCAGCATTTGCCCTCCCTGTCCTTGTTTGGCGAGCATCGTAACCGCATGAGGTGGGCCCGGTGGCTTTGCCAAGCGATGCGGGCTCAGGAAACGTTCGACCAAGCTCTGAAGCCGAGACCCATGATGAACAGCAGAAGTAGTCCGTACCCAAGCTCAGGACGGCGGGCCAGGGCGGCCCGGTAGATGTAGGCGAACGCAAAAGTGAAAACGATCACGATGCCGTAGAAGATGTGAAAGTCATTGCCGGGCCGCACTCCCCTGCTGTAAAGGATCAAGCCGGCGCTGACCTGCACAGCCATAGCGGCAAAGGCAACCCAGCGGGCGTTGAGGAACAGCCGGGACGCCGGTCGCTTGGCCAGACCAAGGACAAAGCCCCACAGCCCCACAACACCTGTGGTCGACACTGCGACCCAAAACCAGCTCTGGTGGAATGCATGCATTGACGGGAGAGTAGTCTCCCGTCAATGCAGCTGATGGCCCTCGCTCACCTGCTGTGTCACGACAAGGAGATCGTCATCGAAGAACTGCAATTCCGCGCCGATGACATGGCTCATGGCGGTTCTGCCGTTGCCAAGCTTGACGGCAAGACCTACTTCATCGACGGCGCTCTACCGGGCGAGTTGGTCAGCGGCCGGGTCGAGGTCGACAAACCCAAGTGGGGCAGGGTTCAGCTGACCACGGTCGTGGAAGCTGCCGCGGAGCGTGTCCAACCGCCGTGCGGTCACTTTGGGACCTGCGGTGGATGTCAGTGGCAACACGGAGATTATGCCGCCCAGCTGGAGTGGAAGAAGGCAATCGTCATTGGACAGATGACTCATCTAGGCAGGCACCCCGACCCGCCGGTCCACGACACCTTGGCTGTTGGGCCTCCCTTCCAATACCGAAACCGGATGGACTTTCGAGTGCAGGACGGCCACCCGGCCCTCCATCAACGCAAGTCACGTAACCTCGTTCCGCTTACGGAGTGCCAGATCCTCCATCCCAACCTGGCGGCCCTCCTCGTCGATCTGGGGGACCTCTCGGGTGTTAAGGCGTTCACGATGCGTACGTCTACGACGACGGGTCGCGTGCTGATGATTATCGAGGGCGATGTGCCCCCTCAGGCGTCCTCATGGGGCTGTGCGGTGGCTGTCAGCGATGATGATGAACTCGAAGCTATCCATGGCGATCTGGTCATCGAAGAAACTGTGGCAGGCATTCCGTTTCGAATCACCGGCAGAGCCTTCTTCCAGAACAACACTGCCGGGGCGGAGCATCTAGTCCGCCTCGTCACAGAAGCAGCAGGCCTGAAGGAAGACGACACACTCCTCGATGCGTACGCCGGTGGCGGCCTCTTTGCAGCCACGGTGGGGAAAGGGGCGGGACGCGTAGTTGCGATCGAGCGAGACAAGACTGCCGCCGCGGATCTCCAATCCAACCTCAATCGTGCCGGCGTTGCCGACTATCGAATACTACGTTCTTCGATGGAAGACGCCATCGAAGGTATCGATGAGTATTGGGACGTCGTCATTGCCGACCCACCCCGCAAAGGTTTGGGTGTTGATGGTGTGGATGCGGTCACTGCAGCCGAACCCCGCACTCTCGTTTACGTGTCATGTGATCCGGCGAGCCTCGCCAGAGACACTGCAATCCTCGACGAGCTTGGTTACGAGTTGGAATGGGTGGCGCCGGTGGACATGTTTCCGCAGACGTTCCATATAGAGTGCGTCGCCAAGTTCGCCCGATTCGACTGACGCGTCAAACCAGTCGCACCGCCCGCAACTGTTGCCTTCTCAACCTGAACTAACGATCAGTGTCCAGCAGCAACGTCACCGACGACCGCTCTTGCCGCCACTCGATAATCCTCGAGACCCATCGTGATGGTCTGGGTGTGGCTGCCGCCGCGGAATGTGACCCGTGGCGAATCCAAACTCAGATCCACGATCGTCTTCATGCCATACAAGTGTCCGAGTGGTGGTTCTGCGCCGCGTTCACAATCTGTGAACGCTGTCGCAAACTCCGACTCTTCCGCAAGCCTGAGCTCCTCACAGCCAAAGACTTCTCTGGCTTTGGCCAGATCGACATGCTTGTGGCCAGGGACTACCGCCATCACAAAATGGTCGTCGGCCATCAGAATGACCGGCTTGGCAATCTCCTTGCCAGTGACATGCTCCACCTCAGCGACCCGAGAGGTCGTGTAGGCCAGCGGATGCTCATGCACCTCGTAGGGCACACCGTTGGTCAGGAGGTATTCGCGAAGCTTCTCAGCAGACATATGTCCTCCTCACTGCACAATGTACAGGCTGAGGATTCCGGCGAACAGGGTGATATGTCGAATGACTCGACTTACTGAGGGTCGCCCAGGATCTTGCGCTTCATGTCATCAAACTCCGCGTCGGTGAGCACGCCATCTTGGTGAAGACGAGCGGCCCTCTCGAGCTGCTCTGTCGGATCCCTCGTGATGTCGGCTGCGATAGCTGACTCTTCGGCAGCGGTGTTGCGAGACTGCTCTTCTCTGGTTCGATAGAGCAAGGATTGGAATTCCTCGGGGTCAGGGATGTTGCTGAACTCGCTCTGGCCGCTCTCCCCCGCCGATTCGATGAGAAGATCCCCTGATTTGAGGAAGCGCTCGATGATGCTCTGGTTGAACAAAACGTTGTTGATGTTCTGCAACGGCAACTCGATGCCGCTGCGGGCGATCATCCCGGTTCGGGTGACCAAACGTTCGCTGGTGAGTACGTAGGAGGTGAAGAACCATTTGATAAGCGGGTTGACTGCCAACGGAATCAACGCCAGCAGGATCAGGGCAACGAGCACAGTCGCTACCCAACCCTCGGCGTCGATGACTTGGAACACAACAAAGATCGCGGCGATCGCTGCTATCAGCCAGACCACGGGGATCGCAAGCATCCTCCAATGGGGTCGGAACTTTCGGACAATGGTCTCGTCGTCGGTGAGGATGCTCTCTGGAAATGCCATAGGAACAATCATACGCCGTCTCGGTCGAACAGCGGCGTCAGCCAGTGGACCTGGCGGGACTAGAGACGGGTACCGACCCGGATGAGATTGCCGCTCGGGTCCTTTGATTGAGAATTCCCTCATCCCCCGAGGCCGATCTCCGAGATCGTCAATCACCGCCACCGAGTGCGCCTAGGCAAGATACCTTTGGTCGACATCATCGACATGAAGGTGCGCACCGGACTCGGCGCAACTAGCCGGGAAATGGAGAAACCCCGAGGGAGTTTCGGCCGAAGCTTCCACCCTCTCGGGGTTTTCCTTCTCAGTCGGAGCCTTTCGGCTCAACTGAGATACCTGCTGAAACCGAAGCCTCAACCGGCCGACCGTTCTGGGCCCGTGGGGTCGAACCACTGGGGCTCGTCCCCGGACTTCCCTTGCGGGGTGGCCACCTTCCCTTGCGGGTCGATGTCCCTTCCGGATCTCCGTGACCCCTTGCGGGACCCCGGCGCCGCTGCTGCGGTTTCCCGCCTCAACGACTAAGAGCAAGATAGCCAGGACTAATCACTCTGGTCAAGCAAAACTGGTTACTAGATTTCGCGTCTTTTCGTTTTGTTTCGCGACCAGTTTCTTGGGCAGATCCGCAGCCATCCCACCTCTGCGTGTAGTGTCGGATCTTGCGCTCAACCGAGGCCTGAGACGTGCCCGATACAGAGACCAGCAGCAGCACCAATACGGATGACTTGTCACCTTCGCTGACAAAAAGAATCATCCAATCAGCAATCTCACTGATCGTCGTCGTCGGTATCTTTGTCGGAGTCATGCCTCGCATCGCCGACTACGGCGAGGTATGGGCAACCATCCGATCACTCACGTGGCTCGAGTCGGTATCTCTTGCGTTGGCGGCATTTTGGAATCTGGCTACCTACTGGTTCGTCCTCGTCGCTGCCCTCCCCGGTTTGCGCATTCGCGAAGCGACGGTGGTCAATCAATCCTCAACCGCGGTGTCCAACACCCTGCCCGGCGGTGGCGCAATCGGCGTGGGCGTCACCCTCGCCATGTTGACCTCGTGGGGCTTCAAGGTGGCTGACATCACGCGCTCTGCGGTGGTGACCGGCATTTGGAACAACTTTGTGAAACTTGGCATGCCCGTCGTTGCCCTCGGCCTTCTTGCAATCGAGAGCGAGGTGTCAAGCGCATGGATCGCCGCCTCGGGCGTTGGCCTTGCCGCTTTGGTTGGAGTCGCTGTGAGTCTTTGGATGATTCTCAAGAGCGACCGACTCGCCCGCTCGGTTGGTTCAGCGCTGGAAGGCTTTGTGTCGAGGATACGGCGCTCTCTTCGCCGCGGTCCTGTGTCGGGTTGGAGCCAACGTGCTACCGAGTTCCGGAGCAACACGATCGGCCTCCTCCAGCATCGATGGCGACAACTGACTCTGGCGACCTTGCTCAGCCATCTTTCGTTGTACGTCGTGCTGCTGATCACGCTTCGTCACGTCGGCGTGAGCCAAAGTGAGCTCTCGTGGATCCAGGTGCTCGCCGCCTTCTCGTTCGTGCGCTTGATCTCGGCGTTGCCGATAACACCAGGTGGTGTTGGTGTCGTTGAACTCGGATACGCGGCAGCACTTACGATCGGTCTGGACGAGGCCACCAAGGCCCAGGTTGTTGCGGCCATCTTGGTGTTCCGCGCCATTACGTACCTGTTGCCGATTCCGCTCGGAGCCGCCTCTTACCTGATGTGGCAACGTAATCGGTCGTGGCGGATGGACGAGGTACAAAGGGCAGGCCTCGCCGGTGATGCCTACTCGGCCGCGATCGATGTCTAGGGAGGATGCTGCATAACGCCAGCTCCACCACCCTTCTACAAACGCGCAGCAGCGCTCCGGTATCGAAACCATCGTTGGGCAATCGCCGCACCACCGATCGCACATGCCGCCCCTAACGCCACTCCTCCGAAGACGTCGGTGAGCCAGTGGGCGCCCAGATAGACCCTCGTTCCCGCCATGATCACCGCAAAACCTGCCGCCGCCATCTCCAGATTGCGGCGGGTGGCTCCCGGGGGCACCAACACAATGACCAGCGAGATAGCGACCACGGCACCGGCCACGGCATGGCCAGATGGAAACGCCCCGGAAGCAACCTCGACCAGGCTTTCAGGAGGTCGGGGACGGCCATAAGCAGCCTTGAGCGACCCGATCAGTGGCTCAGACAGGACTATCGGCAGCAGCCATGCAGTGAGCGCCAGCCATCTTTTCTTGCTGTAGAGGACGACGCTCACGACCAACCGCAACGGCCAAACGAACAACGCACTTCCGAGAAAAGCCATGGTGTATGACAACCCGGTCAATGGTCCCCATTTGACCGGATAGGTCACTTCATAGAACCAGGTATCGAACGAGTCCACCACGTCACGCGTCGCCGGGATTGCCATCGCAATGAAGGACAGGCCGGCGACAGCCCACAGCAAGATTGCAGTCCGCTCTGCCCAACGATGATCGTCGAGGACTATGTGTTCTATGCCGTGATGTTCGGAGCCGGCAGGCTCGACTGGACTCGTCATCTCAATCTATTCGTCCACCAGCTCATAGCCGGCGCGACGCGCCGCCTCGCGCAGCTCAGCGTTGGGATAGAACCCAATTGTTTCAGCAGCATCCTGTTCGATCGTCGTGGCTAGCGTGCCCTTCGCATCGAAGTCATAGGTAATACACCCTCCATTGAATACGTAGTACCACTGCCCCCGGTAGCTCACCTCAGGTGTCATGTCTTCGATGAAGTGCAGCGCTTCGCTGACCTTGAGGCCGCGCAGGCCTTCTCCCTCGGGCGTACGCCGCAACTCAAGCGACCCCTCGTCGATATCGAGATCGTTGATGATCCAGACGTACTCATCGGCGAATAACGCTTTGTTGACGCGAGACAAGACCGAAAAATCGATATCCGTATCAACGGAGAACGTCACCGGTCGGTCCTCCACTCGGGCCCCGGCAAGGTCGTCGGCCAGGCTCTGGGCGAAGATACGGGGACGTTCCCCATCGGGGATGATCGTGACCCGTATCTCTTCGGTCACTTGTTCGATGTTGTCAAAGCGCTCTACATCATCCATGCCGCTGGGGACGGGAACCGCATCGCCCACATCGCACGATGGGGTGAGCCTGACCTCGAGGAAGGATTGGAACTCGAGTTCGGTCTTGCGGCCAAACTCCAGCGTCATCAGGTCGCTTTCGACCTCAAAGTCGACCTCATCCCAACCTAGCTTCAGCGAATTGAGACATGGTGCATAATCCGCCTTCGGCACCGCCTGTGCGGTAATCACGGAGGCAGTGGTCGGGTTGTTGGCGGCGGTGTCGCATGCCGGTAAGCCAAGACCAAGCCTCCCGCAGCCTGCGCTAAGCAAGGCGACAGCTCCGACCACGATGGCAAGACGTTTGCTCACAGCAACCCCTGTCCCGAGAACTCAGACACGATGGTACCCAGGACCATGATGGCAAGGGCTGCAGCCACCACGGTGAGTCCGATGCGTCGAGTACTCCACCGCTGGATTGAGATGGGCTCGGCTTCTGGAGAAAGCTCCCGGAACTCCTCGACGATATCAACACCTTGCTCGCGCTTGACCAAGGCGAGCGAACTACGCGATTGCGACGGCAACGTGACACTACGGGTCGCCGCAAATGCCTCGGCGATGTCGTGTGAATCGAACTGCAAGAGAGCCCTCTCGTATACGAGCTCGGCATTGGTGCGCAGCGCCAGAATCACCATCATGTTGGCCAGGTCAACTGCCTGACGCCACGGGGTAGGACGAACTGTTCCGAAGGCAACATCGATAAGCACTACTTTGTTGTTCCGCACCATTACGTTTGCTGGCTTGATGTCGCGGTGGGCCAGCCCCGCGTCCCACATCTGTCTGATAACACCAAGGGCATCGTCAATGAGGGCGGTGTCGACTTCCGCATCGGTCAACTCTTCGGAGCCAAACAGGAACTGGCTGACCATCAGGTATTCGCGGTCTGGAGTGATCTCTACAATCCCAAACGGTTCGGCTGAGGGGATGCCGCAGTCTCGCATCAGGCGTTGGATGTAGTCCTCGTACTCGACCAACCGGCGGACCGAGGTGAAACGCAACTCATCTTCGAGAGCCCCATAGAGAATGGTCCTACCCACCTTGTACCAACGGTCTGACCGAAGATGTGTCTGGCTGTAGATCTTGCCAAAGAGGTAGTCCTCGCCGTGGGACTGATCGGGAGCCAACTCGAGCCGAACCGGTGTCGACCCGCCAGATCCCTCCGCTCCAAACAGTTCGATACCGACGACCTCGATCCCCAATTGGTCGCGCACCGCATGGCGTATCGCATCGCCACGCCGACCCGAGACGTCAAGATGGGCGGTGACGCCGCGCTTCCAAGACACAGGGAAGGCAGCTTCGGGGGCGAAGAGACGAAACACAACTACGGCGACAGCCGGTGCAAACATGAGCGCCACCCAAGCATCCGACGGATGATCAACGCCTAGGTAGACGCGGGAGAGAGCGACGACAAACATCAGCAACCCGGACCCGACCAGGACACCCCTCCTCCATCTGCTCGTTGGCAGCAGCGAATATGCCATGGCACCCAGCGTCACTGCCAGCGAGCCAACCGGCAGCGAGGGATGTGATGCACCCTTCCAATCGGCGAGGATTGGCACCAACGGCCTCGGCCGCCCCACCCACTCCTGGATGAGCTCACCCGTTACCTCCACGATGGCGAGGGCGATCAGAACCGCAAAGAAGTGACGCCATCTCTTGACAAAGATCAGCGAGATAACAGTGCCAACACGCAACACTCGAACGAACAGCTCTGAGGTCAGCACATTGAAGGCCTTGGCCACCGTCGTCAGGCCATCAGATCGAAGATCAACAAGCCGCGACAGAAGTTTATGGTCCTGAACGCTCCACCAATCCGTCGACGTCGGGATCAAGAACAGCGAAATCCAGACGATCACCATCAGGACGCCCGATAGCAACCAGAGCTGACCCGCGGTGCGCAGATCTCTCGGTAGCGGCGCTGCCTCGCCGGAGGGGCGACGGCGGCGGCCTGCGATCGTTATGCCGGCGATTCTGAATTCACGGCGACCACCGACGAGGTCGAGCTCGCGGGTGACTCTTCCCCTCGAGCCCGCGTTCGTACCTTTTATGTCGTCGTCGATTGGCTCTCCTCCAGCCGTACAGAGCTTATCGCGTTGGAGTGGGGCACTGACGGCCCTAGGGTTCGAGCCGCATGCGTTTATACCTCCAAGCCCTGGTCGGGATCGGCGTCACCACTCTTGTCCTAGCCGGCTGTGCCGTAGCCGACACGGCTCCCACCACATCGGAACCGGCGCCTCTCATCGGACTCGAGCTTGGAGAAGATGGGCTGGGTGACGCCCTGCTTGGTTCGCCGCCGGACTCCGTGGTTGCAGACATCTCGGCCCTCTATGGCGAACCGGACCACGATTCGGACTGGATTGTGGCGGAGCCAAACATCTATGGCTCATGCCCTGGTTCGCAAATGAGAGCCATCGGATGGGGAAGCCTTCTCACCATCTTCATCAAGGATGGCACCGACGACCTCGGTGGCCGGTTCTACACCTACACCTACGGATACGACTACACCCGGAACGTTGGCGGCGTCGACCAGCGCGGACTTGCCCTGACCACCGCGGCTGGTATCGGCGTGGGGAGCACCGTCGGCGACTTGGAAGCAGCCTATGGAGACACCGTCACCATCGATGGCGATATCGAGCTCGACGTGTGGGCTTTCGATATCACGGAATCCTCGATTGGCGGCCTACTCAGCGGACCCGAAGCCACCGACACAGTAACCCTCATCGAGCTGGCCGCGGGGTGCTAGGTTGGCGAATAGTTGCCGTCAACACTGCTAGTAGACAAAGAAAACCCCGAGGGAGTTTTGGTCGAAACCGCCACCCTCTCGGGGATTCTTTGCTTCTGGTCGGGCACCTTCCCCGAGGGGTCGGGCCCTTCCAGTCGCTTTGTGCAAATGGCCGTGAGGTCATTTGCCGACTCGTCTCGCTCGGTCCAGAACCGTAGTCCTGACCCAAGCCAGCCGTGCCGTTCCTTTGCGGGTGCCAAAGCGCCCGGTCAGGGAACCTGTGTGGCCTACGATCTCGCTGGCTTGCCGCCGAGCCGAAGCCCGATGGCTCCCAATCCAGAGCCGAAGCTCTAAACCGAGGAAACCCTCGCTATCACCGGTCGCACCGGTTTGGTTGATGAGACCGAAATCTCATCTGTCCTCTTTTGGTTGGCAACCACTACCTGGCGTGAGCCGGAGCTCCCACCCGGTGAGCAGTAGCCTCACTCGGAGAACCTGGTCGAGCCGAAGCCCGTCCAGTGTGCCGTAGCCGAAGCCACGACTGTGCGTTGGCCGAAGCCGCCGCATCTGCTGAGCCGAAGCTCTGCAGTTTGTCGTCTGGACCGAAGTCCGTCGGACGGTGTCGTTGAGGGCTACCTCGCCGACGTGCCACCGAGACCGAAGTCTCTGCGGCGTTCCCCCGACTTTGCCGAAGCTCTGTCGAAGCGGAACGTATCCGTTCCGGGTGACCGTGGACGCAAGCGTCCGGGTCGTGGATCTCGGTGCCGGTTCGGTCCGGTTTCCCGGGTCCGATCCTTCCGATCTCCGCTCCTCCATGGTTGGAGCCCTTAAGGACCGATAACGTACGTTCGACCACAGTGTGCAGTCAAGTCGAAACGCTTCTTACTTTTCGCGGCCTATTGGAAAATTTCGCGGACATCGTCTTTGACCTCCAGCGCGGCCCCCACGGCCACGGATTCCCTGTGGATAACTACATGCGTGTGGTTTATGTCAGCGGTGGTGCGTATAGTCGGACAAACGATGACAACTACTGAAGACACCCAGCCGGAAACCGATCCGTCAGCTCTATTGGAGACACTCTCACCAAGCCGTGCTGGCGATTTCAAGGTCTGTCCGCAGCTGTTCAAATTCAAGGCAATCGACAGGATTGAAGTCCCGCCGACCGTCTATCAAGCACGGGGCACCACGGCCCACCTCGCTCTGCAATGGTTGTTCGATCTCTCCGCTGAAAAGCGCACCCCGGAAACCCTGTACGAACTATTCCGCAAAGCGTGGGTTGACCTACGCGACGAGGAGTACCCGGAACTCTTTGACAACACCGCAGACGAAAGGGAATGGGGGCTGGAGAGCCTCAAAGTTTTGGCGAACTACTTCCTTATCGAGGATCCCACCCAGCTCGAACCTCTGGACCGGGAACTGGATATGACCGAAGATCTGGGCGAAATGACCATTCGAGGTATTTTGGATCGCATGGAAGAAGAGCCGGACGGTTTAGTCATAACCGACTACAAGACGGGCAAAGCACCACCGGAGCAGTACGCCATTCCCGCCTTTTTTGCGCTCAAGATCTATGCACTTCTGATTCGCAAACGGATCGGCCGCACCCCGGTGCGCCTCAAGCTGATGTATCTCAACGGGCCGACGGTCTATCAGATACCTGTTACCGACGCCCAACTCGACGCCACGCAGCGAAAGCTCGAGGCGCTGTGGGCCGCCATCAATCGGGCAATCGTGGCCAACGACTTCCCACCCCGGCCCGGCAAGCTCTGTGGCTGGTGCTCGTTCCAAGACCGCTGCCCCGCTTTCGCCGACAAGCCGGACGACGTAGCCGCAGCGTCGTGAGCCAGCAGCCAGCCGCGCCCACCATCGCCGTTGCGCCCGATCAGTGGCACGACGCCATCGCTCTGGTCAGGGGACCCCAGATCGTTGTCGGTGGTCCCGGCACCGGCAAAACGGAGTTCTTGGTGCGGCGTGCCATCCACCTGCTGACCGTCAACCAGGTCAGACCCGAGGCGATCACCATCCTTGGCTTTTCTCGCCGCGGCGTCGATGAGGTGCGAACTCGAATCCGCGCCGGCATCCTGGCCACTATCGGCGAGCTAGATGTCGCTACCTTCCATTCATTTGCCGCCAGACTCGTCGAACATCACGCCGAGCAGGCTGGCTGGGCCGAGAGCCCACAGATTCTGACCGGACCGGAGCAGGTGGCCCTGGTGCATCAGCTACTCGCCGCTGAGGACCCGGCATCATGGTCGGCGGCGTTTTCCCAGTTGCTCGCCACCCAGACCTTTGCCAGGGAAGTCACCGATTTCATCTTGCGGGCCGCCGAGCAGATGCACACGTCGGCGTCGCTCGGAAGCATGCGACGGGATGATTGGAAGGGACTCCCACAATTCCTCGACACCTACACCAACGAGCTCCGGAACATTGACCGGATTGACTACGGCACGCTCATTTCGACCGCAGTACGGCTGCTCGAATCACCTGATTTGCCGACCTCTGAGGCTGCAGGCACCGGGTACGTGCTTGTCGACGAATACCAGGACACCACAACCGCCCAGGTACGGCTGCTCCAAGCCCTGCAAAGGCGGGGTCGACATATCGCAGCTGCTGCCGATCCCTATCAGTCGATATACAGCTTTCGGGGGGCAACGGTTGAGAATGTAGCTGCCTTCTCCGCCGATTTCGGATCGGCCGAGGAGGCCGCAACCCAGATCCTCCTGACGACATCCTTCCGAACACCGAGAACAATTCTTGCCACCGCCGTTGCTGTGACTACAGGCGACCTTCCCGGCGCTACCGGTGCCGTCACGCCCGCTCCCGGTCACGGCATCGTCGAGGCCTACCTGTTCAACCAGCAGGTAGAAGAAGCAGAGTGGATAGCTGCCGAAGCACAGCGTCTCCACCTCACCGAACGCATCCCGTACAGCAAGATCGGCGTCTTCGTTCGCAGCAAACGCCGTTTTCTTGCAGACATGTCACGAGCTCTCGAGCGACGACACATCCCACACGAGCTTCCTGGCAGTCGGCTCACCGATCAGCCTGCGGTGCGGTTTCTCCTTGACCTCGCTGTTGCCGCAACGCGTTGCGATGGGGCGACAGCGGCCAATCAATCCTTCCGCAGGGTTCTGCTTGGCTCCCGAGTCGGCTTGACCATCGGAGCCTTCCGGGCACTGGAGAGGAGCGCCAGAGCGTCAGGCGCATGGGCTCCCGCAATTAGGGCCAACCTTCCCGAGTGGGCGCCACTTGCCGGCCTCATCGAAGATGCGAGCTGGGCAGACCAAGTTCCGGCAATCCAAGGTCTCTGGCGGGTGTGGAGTGAACTCCCCGGCATCGATGACATGGTCAACGACCCCGAAGAGTCAGAAGAACGGGCCGCCTGGCGGTCGCTGGCGCAAGTGCTCAATCGATGGGAGGAGCGCAACCCGCAAGGAACACTGCTCGATTACCGCCGCTTGGCCGAAAGCGAGGACTTCGAAGCCCAACCTCTCCTCAGCTATCGGCGCCCCGACGGTGATCGACTGACACTGACCACGCTCCACCAGGCAAAGGGCCTGGAACTCGATGTCGTGTTTATCGCCGACGCTGTTGACGGTGTCTTCCCGGATCTGCGCTCTCGCGACTCCTTGCTCGGTGTGAGGCACCTGCTCCCCCACGTCCCAACCGACACTGCCGAATACCGTGCGTTCCGCCTTCAGGAAGAAAGCCGTCTCGCCTACACCGCTATGACCAGGGCCCGCCGCCGCGTCGTGTGGACCGCAACCGAGCGTGGCCTCGACGACGGCCCCGGTCGGCCCAGCCGTTTCTTCACGAAGATCACAGAAATCATTGACCAGCCGCCAGCTCGACCCACAGCTCAGATCGAGATATGCGATGGCGCCAGCAGCACGGCACGCCTTCCGGTGACTGCTGGTGAGGCTGAATCCGCGCTTCGTCGCTGCCTCATCGATGTTGCAGCATCTTCGCCGTCGCGTCTCGCGGCGCTTACGACACTGGCGGTTGGGCCGCGCTGGGACCTGCGTCCTCCGCAGTTCTTCAACGGTGTTCCCTCCCGGGGACGTAGCGACGGACTCATTGGGCCCGAGCCGGTGCTCTCACCGTCACAAGCTCAGGGGTATGAGCTGTGTCCCCGACGGTACGTGCTCGAACGACGGCTCAAGGTGGGCTCCGATAGTTCGATCCATGCCACCTTCGGAACGTTGATCCATGATGTCCTGGAGGCAGTCGAGAAACGCGCGGTGGCCGATGGTCGCTCACACAGCTCGTTGGACGAAGCACGCCAAGAGCTGAGTGTCCAATTCGATCCGCACGATTTCGATGGTCCGCCGTATTCGGATTCGTGGCTCGGGCGGGCCCATTCCGGACTCGCCAGGCTTTATGAGAACTGGCCAGCACCCAAGCGCCGCGGTGCGGTGCTGGAGCACAAGCTTGACACCGAAATAGCGGGGGTGAAGTGGACCGGGCGCGCGGACAGGATCGACGTCTCACCGGCCGGCGTGACCGTGGTCGACTACAAGACGAGCCGAAGTCCGGTGACGATGGCCGAGGCAAGTGGGTCGCTCCAGCTTGGGTTCTATGCGTTGGCCGCACAACGTGACGACCAGCTGAGCGCTCTTGGAGAGGTCGTCGGTGCCGAGCTTTGGTACCCGATGGCAAACAACAAGAAGGTCGCCATCCGCAAGTTCAAGATGGAAGGGCTTGGCGAGGTGGAAGAGCGTCTGTCCGCAATCGCTATCGGAATCCAAAACGAGGACTGGTCGCCAAATCCCGGGCCGCACTGCGACCGGTGTGGGCTGCGTGCGGTATGCCCGGCGTGGGCAGACGGAGGCCCTGACTTCCTATGACATTTCACCCAACGCCAGAGCAAAACGCCATTATCGAATATCCGCTGGGTCCGCTGCGGGTCATCGCTGGTGCGGGTACCGGTAAGACAACGACCATCGTCCACCGACTTGCACACTTGGTTGGCGACGGACTCAGTCCGGAGCGGGCAATCGGTATCACCTTCACTAACAAGGCAGCCGAGGAACTGGCTGTACGGCTCCGCGAAGCACTACCCGACTTGGCTGAGGCCGGACGCGAGGTCGAGGTCACTACCTACCACGGCTTTGCCTATGGGATCCTCCAAGAGTTCGGAGCGATCGTCGGCGTTGAACGCGATACCGACATTGTTGGTCCTGGTTATGTGCGCCAGCTAATCCACGAGGCCATCGCTGAGGGTGAGTACGCACATCTCGATCTCACCTGGATTCCCTCACGAGTCGATGAGGCCGCCGACCTTGCATCGCAACTCGCCCGCAACCTACGGACTGCCGACGACCTGCTTGCGATTGCTCCCCACGATGACGTCTCGGCCGTTCGCGCCGAGGTTGCCCAGATTGTGCAGCGCTACGAGATTCACAAACGCAACCTTGGCGTCCTCGACTACGGCGATCTCATCCTGCTCACACATCGTCTTCTGACCAGCCATCCCGGAGTGGCGTTGCGAATCCGAGACCGGTACTCGGTTGCCCTTCTCGATGAGTATCAAGACACCGACCCCGCCCAACGTGAGCTGCTCCGGGCGGTGTTTGGTGATGGCTTTCCGGTAACCGCCGTCGGTGACGCCGATCAAACCATCTACGAGTGGCGCGGCGCATCAACAGAGAACTTCGACAATTTCCCGACTCACTTTCCTGCCGCTGATGGATCCCCAGCCGAGACACTCCCCCTCACCGAGAATCGGCGTTCCGGCTCGTCGATCTTGGATGTTGCCCATGAGGTGCGTGCTGTCCTATATGCCGACGAGCCATTTACCCCCCTCAAGCCTGTTGCTGACGCCCCCACGGGATGGGTAGCGGCCGAGTTTTTCCGCACCGCGGTGGACGAGGCTGAATGGATTGCCGAAGAGATCGTGAGGCTGAATGCCGAAGACGACGTCCTGTGGCGAGACGTTGCGGTGATCTTCCGCAAGAACAGAGACATGGCGCTGATCCGCGATGCCCTGCAGGCACTCGATGTACCCGTTGAGGTTGGTTCCCTTGGTGGTCTCCTCGACCTTCCTGACGTAGCCGACCTTCACGCCTGGCTGCGGACGATAGAGCGGCCCGGCGACTCCATCGCGTTGGCGAGACTCCTGCTCGGACCAAGCTATCGATTGGGCATGCGCGACATAGCGGCGTTGAGTCGCTGGATTAAGCCGAATCGGGCGCAACTTGGTGACGACCCAGACCTGGGTTGGCCGCTCGTCGAGGCGATCGACCAACTCGAAGAGATCGACGATATCGCCCCGGAGACACGTGCCCGGCTGATGGCATTTCGCACGTTATACCGTCGTTTTCTGGAGCTGGCCCAGGGCACCTCGCTCGTGGATTTGTGCCGACATATCCTCGATGCGACCGGGATGTGGAGCGAGGTCGAAGCAAGGAGCCCCGGCCCGGCTTTGACTGCCCGAGTCAATCTATACCGTTTCCTCGACCTTGCCGAAGAATGGAGCCCGTTGCGGGGGCGGCCAACCCTGCAGGCTTTCTTGGGATATCTCGACCTCATCGCCAACGACCGGTCGGCAACGGAACTCGACACGGCCAATGTCGGCACCGAAGATGCCGTCGTCCTGTTGACCATCCACCGGGCTAAGGGACTCGAGTGGGATACGGTATTCCTGCCTGCCCTCACCGATGGAGTCTTCCCTGTCAAGGGTGGGGCCATGGATGACCCGATCCGGCTTGCCCGGTTTGTTCCGTACGAGTTGAGGCTGGAAGCACCGATCCCGCTCGGACTCGAGGAGGACGAGCGCAAGGATGCGCTACGGCATGTCAGAGACCGCCAGGAATGGCGAACCGCCTACGTTGGCATCACTCGAGCCAAGAGTCGCCTCTATCTGACAGGCGCCCACTGGCATGGTGGCGCAACCAAGCCACGCCCTCCCAGCCCTGTCCTTGAAGCTGTCGCAAATGCCGCGGGCATGGAGATAAACCACCAAGTCGACGAGCCAGGCGAACGACCGATATCCCTGTCGATCGTTTCTAGCGTCGGTGCGCCAGATCCACTTTTTGCTGACGGATGGCGAGATGCTCTTCGGAAGACGGTTGCGGACTCCGAGTGGCCCAGGCAACTAGTAGCTACCGGCGGTGACGCGTACGATGCGGCTGTGAACCAAATGCACATGATCCTCGACGATCTGCCCGCGCCTCCAGCCGACAAAGCGATATCGCATGGTGTCGACACATCGGTCACCGGCCTGGTGACTATGGCAGGTTGTCCGCAGCGGTTCTACTGGTCAGAAGTCGAACGTCTTCCGCGGCGCCAGGCACCTGCAATGCGCCGTGGGGTGAAAGTACATCGTCGCATCGAGTTGCATGGTCGCGGCGAGATGCCACTCGAAGAACTAGCGGAAGACCTGTATGACGTCGTTGACGCTGACACTCCTACATCCAGGGGTCCCGATCCATATCAGGTATATCTCGAGTCACGGTTCGCAGGACTAAAGCCTCGCTACGTCGAAGCGCCGATCGATATCAGCCTGCCTTCGGGACGAATCCGAGGCCGAATCGACGCCGTCTATGAACCCGACCCCGGCACCTGGGAAATCGTCGACTTCAAGTCTGGAAGCAATCGTGCGAACCCCGCAGCCATGGTCCAGCTGGAGGCATATGCGATTGCGGCTGCCGACGGGGCGTTGGCCGCCGACCCGCCGGAGAGTATGTCAGTTACGTTTGCCTACCTGGGTAGCGGCGCCCTCGAAGAGGTCAAAGTGGACATTGACGAGACTTGGCTCACCACCGCACGCCACCATCTTGATGAGTTGCTCGGCGCTGCCGCCGGACCGGACTTCCCCCAAGCCCCCTCGGCGGCCTGTCGCCACTGCGATTTTCTCCGATTCTGTGAGGCAGGGCAAGCCCACACCGCTCACTGAACACGGCCCTTGGCAACATCGATGACGATGGTCACCGGCCCTGCATTAAGCAGTTCGACGTCCATCATGGCTCCAAATTCACCGGTGGCGACTGTCACCCCTTGCTGGCGGACCATCCCGACGACATCGTCAACTAAGGCCGCGGCCACCTCCGGATCAGCAGCATCTGTGAACGATGGGCGCCGTCCTTTTCGAATATCGGCAAGCAGGGTGAATTGACTGACCACCAATACCGACCCACCGATATCGATAACGGAGAGGTTCATCCGCTCGTCGGCATCAGGAAAGATTCGTAACCCCAGCATCTTGTCAACGAGGGCCTTGGCATCGGCACTGCCGTCGTCGTGCCCAACCCCAAGAAGGACCAAAAGCCCCTGATCGATCTCACCGACAGTCTCGCCGGCAACCGACACACGCGAATGCGCTACCCGTTGTACAACAGCTCTCATGAGGCGAATGTAGCTGCAGCAGCTAGCCGGTTACGAAATCGATTAGCTGTTCTACAGAATTCATCAGAGGTGTCTCGACATCTTTGTACGACGAGACCCTGCTCAGCAATGCTTGCCAGAAACGCCCCGGGTCGCCCTGCTGCCCGAGAGCGGCGACGATTCCTTCCTTCCATGGCTGACCCATCGGCACCTCGGGCCACGCCGCGATGTCAAGAGCGATGGGTTTTACCGCCTGCCAAATATCGACGTAGGGATGGCCACAGATCAGAACATTGGGGTCGCTAACTGCGGCGGCGATCCGGGATTCCTTGGAGCCGGTGACAAGGTGATCGAGAAGCACGCCCAGTTTCCGATTTGAGGCCGGGTGGAACTGGGCGACACGTTCCACAAGGTCATCTGCGCCATGCAGCGGCTCAACAACGATGCCTTCAATACGGAGATCGTCGCCCCAAATCTTCTCGATCAGCTCAGCATCGTGGATGCCCTCTACCCAGATCCGGCTTGCCTTGGCGGTTTGCGCTCGTACTGGGCCCTTGTCCACTGACCCAGATGCCGTAAAGCTCAGTCCGGCGTCGCTCTTCCACTCCCCTGCGATCAGTTCAACCGCCTTGCCCTTGTAGAGCATCACGCCTTTGTGAGGTTTGAACTCGTGAAGGTTGCCGTCTTGGTCGCACAGGACAACACGCTGACCTTCGGTGAATGCAGTGACGGTCCCAGACACTCGCGAGGGACGATGGGTTAGTTGGAGACCAGGGGTCACCGGTAGCTTCTGGTGTGCGCTCTTGGCGGCATCGGTGGCGAGCACGTCATCGTTTGACCAGCGTTTCTTTGCGCACATGAGGAGGCAGCGTAGCTAGGGAAGGCAACAACCGACCGGATCGGTTCGGCTACTTGTCCTTTTCCTTGGGCGGCTTGTCCTTCTTCTCCTCGTCGCCGTCGCTATGACCGGGCGCATTCTCAGAGTTCCCCGGACCATTCTCATCATGACCAGGCGCCATCTCAGAGTTCCCCGGA
>RCND010000565.1_pt1 | contig 34939 bp, 21 predicted proteins | sample 2041351 | NCBI WGS metagenome assembly RCND01 (sample SAMN09708230, study PRJNA481090) | Marine sediment metagenome, whole genome shotgun sequencing project. | biome: marine sediment; feature: ocean; material: sediment; isolation source: Sewage treatment plant 12B marine sediment (STP12B) ... | reverse complement strand
GGAAAAACTTATAGAGGCGGTAAATCAATTGAAATTGATGTGCCTTTAGAACGCCTACCTTATTTCACAAAAAAATGAATTGTAAAATTCTAAACTCAACTTTACCTTTTAATCTATTTGCACAGGGTTGATGTGAAAGCTTCGGGGTAAGGATTCCGTGTCCTTTAAAAAGGACTGAAATAATTCTTTGTGCTTTTCGGTATCGCTTCCAAAGTCATCAATGATCATACGCATTTGAGTATATCTTCCTTCTCCTGCCTTAAAATCTTCCCCAAACAGTGAAAGATACAAACTCCGATGTCCTGCCACATTATCATTTTCTTCATCTCCTTTATAGGTGGCACCAACAGCATAAACATCATCAGGCCTTCCCATGAGAATGGCATCTATGCCTTCGTTGCTAAAAAAAGCAAGAGGCATTCCATAACGCCTGCCAATTGCCATTCTCCAGAACCAACGCCCTTTTTGATGCCGGCCGTCAGTCAAGAGATTTGCTCCTGCTTCATCACGTGGGAAAAATGGCCATACACCATGAATCATGGGTTGATCAAGAATACGAATTTGTTCGGGCTCGCTTGAACCAAATTCCTCCTTCGCAACATAGACTCCCGATTCAAAACCCGGCGCAAGATATGCCGATAACAGAACTTCGAATTTCGGATAATTGCTAAGCGTTTCAACCCACATGTCCATATCGATGATATTCGGCTCTTTGAACGTAAATTTGACTTTTATTTTAGCCTGTCGTCGGATAGTGGGCAGCCAGGTTAATGTAATACCATCGGCTGCCGGTGCCAACAAAGCTTCTTCAACTCGCAGCTCAGTGAGGTATGCACCCTCAATAAGTACACGAAAAAAGTTCAACATACCTGCTCCCGCCATGCGTTCCCCATCAGGACTAATCTTCATGCCTGTTGGTTTGTGTATTACATTGCTGAAATGGTGGCTTTTCCCTCGGCTCTTCTGCATGTCACAATTAAGAACTCCCGAAATATGTTCCAAAGAAAACTCCAACTCCTTTTTCTCGGGATGCCATGTGCAAACTGACTGACTTTTAAGGTTTAATGAGGTAATTAGCAAAAAAGCTAACAAAATATGTCCTTTACTTTTTTTACTATTAATCATAACTTACTTATTTTTAGGATTTTCCTGAAGATACTAATTCTTAAGCAGTCCGGCGGATAAGGTCTCCATTAATTCCTTAATGTTCTCTCGATCGCTTGCCATTATTAGTGAACTTAAGGTAAGCTATGGGAACAACCACGGGTAGCCCCCGAACCGAAGTTTTTACCGCCCAGCTTAAAGATGGCAATAAAACAGTGCATACTTTAAAGCTTAGCTTATACATGGTTGACAAGCCGACTGGACGATCTGGAAGTGCTGATTTTTGTGTAACTTAACCTGAATAAAAAATAGAACATGTCAGATAAAAAATCCATGAATAGCAGAAGGAGCTTTATGAAAGGCATTGCCCTTGCAGTAGCTGCAGTGAGCACAGGCAAACTGAAAGCTGAGGCTGGGTATTCTGCCGGAACTCACCGAAACATCCGCGAAAAGGAATGGAGGAACAGGCAGGAAGGAATGGAATACCGGCAGCTGGGCGACACCGGGCTGATGGTCTCAGCCATGGTGATCGGTGGCGGAAGGCTCAGTCCCACAAACTACCAGTTCATAAAAACAGCGGTGGACAGGGGAGTGAATTATGTGGATACAGCATGGCAGTATGGGAAGGGTGAGTCCGAGAAAGGAGTTGGTGAAATCCTGAACCTAGTGGGAAGGGACAAGCTGTTTATATCCACAAAGCTCAGCGCCTATTATTCTGAACTCTACCAGCTATGCCAGGATATTTATAAGGGACTTCCGCCAGCTAAACAGAATGAATTGTTATCGAAAACCGGGGAGCTGATCCGCAAGCGTGGTGTATTGGAACCAGGCTATCATTTTAATTATTTTGGTTCCCAGGAAAAACAATTGTCCGATGCTTATCTTAATTACTTTATTAGGAAGGAATACGGAAACCAGAAGGAGTGGAAAGTGAAAATCAAAGAAACCATGCATAAGACCCTGGATGAAAGCCTGGATCGCCTTGGCACGGATCATGTTGACATACTGCACTGCCCCCATGGGGTGCGCTTGCCTGAAGAGCTGGAGGATGAAACAATAATAGAGGTCTTTCAAGAAATAAAGCAAATGGGGAAAGCCCGCTTTCTTGGTGTATCCATGCACAGTGATGTTCAGAACAATCTGTTGAGAGCAACTGAACTGGGACATTATGACGTGGTAATGCCGGCCATTAATATTGTCAATTACCCCACAATAAACATGGCATTACAGAAAGCAGCCAGGTCAGGTATGGGGATAATCAGCATGAAAGGAGCAAGGCCGGTCGTTTCAAGGGATAGTTCAGGTGACGCGGTACCCCAGTGGCGGATTGAAAAGCTGAACCAGGCCGTGCCGGGAGACCAAAAAATCCCGCATAAGGCTTACCTTTTCAACCTTCAGAATCCATATATCGCAGGTGTTATTTCCGACTTCAGGGACGAGGAGATGATCCGGGAGAACCTGGACCTCGTAGGTCAGAAAATTGAGATACAGAAGGTCTGAGAGTTTAATTCATATGAAAAATAATTCTTCTATCTGTATTTTGGTCGGGATGCTGTCCTGCACTTTGCTATTTCATGGCTGCGTTTCTGAGCAAGCAGACGAAAGGCCCAATATCGTGATCTTTATAGCGGACGATACAGGATTCAATGACGTGGGCTACCATGGTTCGGTGATTACAACCCCACACATCGACCGGCTGGCCAGTCAGGGACTTGTCCTGGACCAGCACTACGTGTACCCGGTCTGCTCACCAACCCGGGCCGCACTGATGACGGGGCGTCCCCCTTCTCGTTTTGGTATAATGGGACCGCTGCAGCCCTACACCGACTTCAGGTTTGAAAAAGGAACGCCCATGCTTGCCTCCGTATTGAAGTCGGCGGGTTATGAGACCTGCCTGGACGGGAAGTGGCACCTGGGAATGGAGCCTGACCAGCTTCCCAACTGTTTTGGGTTCGACCACTCCTATGGGTACACAGGGCCATGGATTGATTCCTATTCCCTGCTGGTTGGGAACTGGCGTGGTGACGGGAGCGGGATTCGTCACTGGCACCGGGACGGGCAGCTCATAGAGGAACTCGGTCACGTGACAGACCTGATCACGCAGGAGGCAGTCAGCTTCATATCCGAGCGGCGTGACAGGTCAAAACCTTTCTTCCTCTACGTTGCATACAGTGCACCACACGTTCCCTGCCAGGAACCGAAAAAATATACAGATCCTTACGAAGGCATCATCGAAAACAATTCCCGTCTCTTTTTTGCAGCTGCCATGACACACCTGGATGAAAGCATGGGGGAGATCACCAGCTGCCTTGAAGAGGAAGGCCTCACAGAGAATACCATCGTGATCTTCATGAGTGACAACGGGGGACAAAGAGGTGGTGATTACGGGACCACGGGGTCAGGGTGGATGGCCCCCCCCGACGAGTACAACATGGCCTACGCGCTTTCTGACTCGCTGGGTGATAACACCCCGCTCAGGAACTGGAAAGGATCCCTGTATGAAGGGGGCATACGGGTTCCGTCTTTTGTGCGCTGGACCGGGCGCTTCAATCCCGGGACCATTGAGATACCTGTTCACGTGTGTGACTGGTTGCCAACACTTGCAGGTCTGGCTGGCGCAGAGGTTCCCCCGGAGATGCATGCCGAGGGCATGGACGTCATGCCCATCCTGGATGGAAACCCGCCAGTGGGTGACCGGGTGCTTTACTGGAACTCTTCACGGCAGCAGGCGGTGCGGAAGGGGCCATGGAAGCTCATCCGAAGCGAAACCAGAGGAGATGAGAAGCAGGAGCGTTTCGAGCTGTTCAACATCGACCAGGATCCCGTGGAAGCGGAGGACCTGTCATCCGCACAACCGGACATTATGCAATCCCTTAAAGCAGAACTTGAGAGAAACATGGCCCTGGATAAATAACTGCTGAAAAGCTCACTCAAATAACTTTTCCGAATTCAGCAGCTCCTGATATTTTTCCTGATTCCAACGGACCGGTGCGGTAAAATCGGTTGATTCGGCGAAGTAGATCTCTGCCATCTCCCTGACTTTTTCGGGAAACTGATCAGCAATATTTATTCGCTCTGCGGGGTCCTTTTTTATGTTATATAGTTCCAGAACAGCTCCCCGTCCATCCCAATACTCGTAGTATATTTCGGGAACAATGGTTCCTTCAAAACGGAGTATAAAGTCTCCCTGGATCACCACCCAGGCTGCGGGACCATAAGCTCCAGCCGTGCCATGGGTCTTGTTCGTTTTTTGTACCAGAAATCCCTGGTTGGTTGCGTGGCTTCCTGCCCAGATCAGATGATCGTGGATTTTGCTTCCGTCCGGATCCCTGAACAGGGGAGCCAGGCTTCTGCCATCAATTCCTTCGGGGATGGTCCCACCGGTCACATCAATGGCTGTGGGGAGGATATCCATGGTGGAGACAATCTGGTGGGAAACCCCGGTTTTCTCAATACCATCGGGCCAGTGAATGAACATGGGAACCCTGATCCCCCCCTGGTAATAGGTGCCTTTGTGACCGGAAAACGGAGCATTTGCCGGCAGTGGTGAACCGGTTTTAAATCCGTTATAGGCCCCCATACTCATGGCACCGTTGTCGGAAGTAAACATTAGAAGGGTATTCTCGTACGCTCCTTTTGACTTCAGGAAGTCCACAATTCGCTGGATATTGCAGTCCACCCCGTTGATGTGGGCATAGAAATTATTCAGGTGGTAGTTGTCCGAATCGAATTTATTGAAATATTTGTCAGGTGCCCTGGGCTCCAGGGAGTCGTGTACAGCATGGTAGTGGAGGTCAAGGTAGAATGGTTTCCCGGCATCGATCTGTTCTTCCATATAGCCCATGGCTACATCTGTAAAGACATCGGTGTTGTATCCCTCCTGCCTGCCCGCATGTTTGAAATTTTCCCATACATTGTGGGAGTTGTAAAACTGACTGCCCCAGTAATTATACCCGTAATAGTAATCAAATCCGTTGTTCAGGGGATGTTGCTTATCGATGACCGAACCATAATAGCCCGATTCGATGATCTCTGTAAACGCCTCCGGGTTTTCCTTTTTTAAAAACCTGTATCCCACCGGCTTTTCAAAGCCGTACTTGCGAAGGATGCTATCCCTGATCTCATGCCTGTTAACTCCCATATGCCATTTACCAATATGCGCCGTTTGATAGCCCCGTTTCTGAAAATTCTCAGCCAGGTGTGTCCCCGGCACCAGGTTCAGACCACCATTTGTGTAAACCCCGTATTTCATTTGCATATTCCCGGTGGCTATCCCCTGCCTGGAGGGGGCACACACATTGCAGGTGGTATGTGCCCGGGTGAAACGGATCCCATTCTTAGAAAGTTCCGTGATGGTTGGGATGGCCCGTTTTGTGAATTCAAGGGCTTTGTCCATGGAGTATCCCTGGAGGCTGTCCTCCAGGTGCCTGTAAAAGGGATCAAAGTCCTCCGTTTCCAGGGTGTCGTTATTTATCCCCAGTTGACCATAGCCCAGGTCGTCCATCAGAATAAACAGCACATTGGGTTTTTGCGTACTGTCCGGCTCTTGATTACAAGCGGTCATCAATAGGGCGGTAAAGGAAAACAAAAGAATTAGGTGCTTCATCGGAAAATTAAATCTATTAGTTCAGTAAAAATAAATTATTGTTGGCTTAAGTCATGCTTTTCCTTTGGTATTATATCATGAAATACTCCTCCATAGGGGAAACCTTCCGTTTCAGTCCGCTCTTCTTTAAATATTCGTTCCATCTGCTGCACAATTTCAGGATATTCAGCAGCAAGGTTGTTTGATTCAGAAATATCTTTGTCGAGATTAAACAGCCTGGTTGATGAATTGAGCCCGTATCTCACAGCTTTCCACTGACCCATCCGTGCCGATTGATAAAAACCACCATCACCCTCTTCAGTACTGATTCTTCCCCATAAATCTCTTTGAAACTCCCAGTTCAGAAACTCATGTTCTTCCGCAGGTTCACCCTTCAATACAGGCAAAATGGAAATTCCATCAGATTGTTCAGGGGAATTTAACCCTGCGGCATCTGCAAAGGTGGGCATCAAATCCTGAAATCCCCCTATATGACCGGTAACTGTCCCGGGGACAATCCTTCCATTCCAATAAACAATGAGCGGAACCCTGATTCCTCCCTCATACATGTCACGCTTATAACCTATCAGGCTTCCATTGCTGTTAAAGAAATCATGATCATGTCCCCATTCATTGTGGGGACCATTATCACTTGTGAAGAGGACCAGCGTATTCTCCAGTTCACCCATCTCCTCCAATTTATTCAACATCCTGCCGATTTGCCTGTCCAGTAAAGTAACTTTTGCAGCATGTGTCCGTTCGATTTCAGGCCAAGCCTTGTCAGCATACAGGGTCTTATTTTGAATAGGGCCTTCGTGTGCGTGAGGTGCTCTGTATGACATAAAAAGAAAGAAAGGTTTATCCCTGTCAATGTCATCCAGGTACTCAAAAGCCAGGTCGGTGCGGAATTCATCTTTACATACCCATTTTGTTCTGTCGTACCGGACCGAATCCTCCTTGGCATTCACCCATTCATAGTCCCTGAATTCTATTCCTCCAAACCTTGATTCCCATTGTTCCTGAACGGCATAATCAAAGCCGCGGTTGCAGGCCCAGGTGCTGAAGTCATTGGGATCGTCCAGATGCCATTTCCCGATGAAACCTGTTTGATATCCGGCTTGCTTCAACATTTCAGCAATGGTTAACTCATCTTTCTTTAATGCAACCCGCATCCATCTGTCGTCACTGAAATGCCCGCTGTTGCCCCGAATAGTATTAATTGCTGAGCGCTTCCCTGTCATGAGCACCGCCCTGGAGGGAGAGCAAGCCGCGTTTCCGGCATAGAAATCGGTAAACCGCATCCCCTTGCTTGCCAGGTCATCAAGCACAGGGGTCTTAATTACCCTCTGACCGTAAGAACCAAGCTCTCCATAGCCTAAATCATCGGCCAGAAGAAAGAGAATATTTGGTTTTTGAAGTTCGCTGGATTCTGCCGCTTGTTCATTGCATCCGGCACTTACCAATGCAAGAAATAAGATTAAATATGGAATATATTTCATGACTTAAGACTATTAATAATCAGTATCCCTTCAATTCCGTTGTCGCCCATAAATTACTCACAGACAATTCAACTGCATTTTTGAGATCATCTTTTGCCTGGCCTGATTTGCCAAGTCCTTTATACCCAAGTCCCCTTAGAGTATATCCCTGGGAATTCCAGGTATTCTCATCAACTGTTTCACCGAATATTGCAAAGAAATCTTCATCCTCCTCCGGGCTGCTTGAAAGTAATTCATCTCCACGTTTAATCAGGGCATTAAATACATCATTGGCTTTTTCTTTATTCTTTAATTTCAGAAAACAGAGCCCCTGATAATAATTCATTATTCCCGGTCTTCTGGAAGTTCTGGCTTCAGTCGCCAGTGTATAGTATTCTTCCGCCTTTTTATCCAGGTCCAATGCCTCATAGGCCTGACCAATGAAATAATTCACCTGCAAATCCCTGTTCCCCGACCTGGCACTACCCGCCTCTTCATCAGGAACCCGGGCCAGCAGGAAGTGATCCAATGCTTCCTGGTACTCTTTCTGGTTGAGATACTTCAATCCCAGGGACAGCTGTGCATCAATGATTACCTCACGTACCCTGGAATTTCCTTCGCGATAACTGAACTCCTTACCTTTCAGGTGCTCAACTGATTTTTCAGGTTTTCCTGCTATAGTAAATACCATGATGTTCCTGACAAATGCATCATCCCGTTTCCTGGTAACCGCCTCATTTCCTTCAAATATGCTCAGCCTGGTTTCAACCGGGCTGTTATTCAATTCATAAAGCACATCGAGTTCTGCGAAAAATATGGCATTGCTCTTATCAAGAGAAATGGCTTTTTCATAATAGGGGATGGCTTTTTGAAAGTCCTCGTAATGTCTATTGTACCCCCATCCTAAATTCCGGTGAGCCATGGCTAAGCCTGGCTCGCTTTTAATTGCTTTTTCCCAGTATTCAATAGCTTTAACGGGCTGTTTATCGTATAGAATATTCCCAAGATAATAGTATGCTTTTCCGTTGCTTTCATCATAGGCAAGAGCAGCTTTTAAGATCTTTACAGTCTCGAGCCGGAAAGGGAAACAATATTCTTCAGAAAGACCCTGAGCCTTTGAAAAGTAATTTGTTGCCATATCCCGGCTTCCCTGCCGATCCTGGATATACCCAAGGTAAAACTGGACAATCGGATTCTCTTCCCTGCACCGTAATAATGCGTCTTCAGCTTCTTTCAGCATTCCTTCGTTTATATATCCGACAGCCAATTCCAGATAATTCTGGTCAAAATCTCTCATCCTTTTTGACAGAGAATTCAAAGCTTTGTCTGCTGCCTGGCCATTGCCGGATTCCTTTGCAATCAGATATACTTCATTGCCTGCCCTGAAATTAAGCGGATCGTTTTCTGAAATAGTCTCCAGGGTTTCCTTGGCTCCCTGATAATCCCCCATAGTCCGCTGAATGGATGCTTTCAAGCCCATAGCACGGGCATTTTTCATATTGGTGGAGAGAGATTCGTTTACCTGGTGAAGTGCTTTTTTGAACTCCCCTTTTATACAGGAGATTTGTGCGAGCTCGAAATAAGCCGCTGAATGAAAAGCGTAGTCCCAGCTTGCACGGTATAAGGTATCAATGGCGTCATCATATAGTTCCAGCGCTTTAAGTGTGATCCCTTGCAAATAAAGGGCTTCGCAACTGGATGGCCGTGTATAGTCCCGGGTAAGCCGTTCTATGGCTGTTGCGAAATACCTCCTTGCTGTATGATAATCCCCCTTTTTAAGGTACTGATTTCCAATGGCCGTATTGGTCCGGATGTCACCCGGATCGCGTTTAAGCGCCTCTTCATAATAACCCGTGCTTGTCTTATAAAACTGCTCTATACTGTTTCCAGTTATGTATAGTTCTTCCACCGTTGGAATATCTTCCGGCAAAGGAGGTCTGTCAACCACTTCAGGAAGTTCATCCACTTTTTTCTTTTCCACAGGTTGGTATGATATCAATACCTCATTGGTTTCTGAATCGACCATTTCAGTGTAGAGATCAGTAAAATTGTAAGAGCCTTCAATCTTCACCAGAGTAGTAAAAGCCTCTTTGGGCGAAATCTGACATTCCTTTTGTAGAATGATATCCCCTCCGTTTTTAAGAACAATCCGTGCATTTTCAACATTTTGTGTTGAATGATAACCAAGGAAAACCTGGCCATTATCCCGCTGCTCCAGATTTACAGCAGCATCCAGATTGGCATTTTTAAACCCTTCAATATCTTTTACAGGATACCAGTATTGTTTCAGGGTTTTAACTTCATAAGGCCTTATCCATGTATAATCAGGTTGATTATCAGAAAAACCACCAACCATGATCTCCACATAGGGTCCGCTGGTTTCAGTCAACCTTCCTTCCGTAGCCTGTCCCCTTGGTCCGGAACCCCATTCCCAGAGTTTTGCTCCCTTAAGCACATTGTGATCGCCGATATGAACGGTTCCGCTATTTGTTCCATGATCATAGCCACCCATAAAATCCTCCTTCAGATCCCAAGCGAAAAAAGAAGCTGATTGTCTTACATTTTTCCACCAGCTAATGTCAACACCTTCGGTGAAATCCTGCCCCTTGTATACTTCTGTTGATATGGGCCAGTGTGTAAACATATTTTTCGAATGGTAGGTCGCGAAATCAACACTTGGCGGGAATATGGCCTGGTAATTTTCATTGGTGTGAGCAGCCACATTGGCCCAGTACAGAAATGTATGGGTGTAAGGAGTAGGATTGTAGATTGACAATTCTGCCTCAAAGTAAGATTTGCCGGGATGAACGGTAACACCCACCGTCCATCTCATTCTGTGGCGTGGTTCTGTTTCACCAATAAATATGGTTTTGCTTCCATCCTCATTTTCAGCCAGACTATAATCCATTGGAAGCATGGTTGATGCACGATGGTGATGGAGGACACACCATTCGATTCCACCGGAGACCCATGCACCTGTCATTCCAATGTTTCCTGGCTTCACTTCATTGTTCTTATAGATAAAATTGTAGCCGTTGGATTTATCCGTTGCATAATACAATTTACCTCCCATATCAGGTGTTACGCACAGTTGTATATACTCATTTTCAAGCATCAGGGCCTTATGGGCCACCTGTTCTTTTACATGAGATATCTCATCATTTAACGCATAGGGGTAAGTCATCCTTCTGGCTCCCTGAAAATTTCCACCGGTGAAGAAAATGGGTGCCTTTTCTGAAGGCTTAACCCTGTAGGTTGGAAGCACCCATGATTCTTCCGAGATTTTTACTGCTTCCTGTGCTGAGGAGGTCCGGACCATACCCAGAATCATCAATACAATAGGTACTAATACTTTTGGTTTCATATAAAGAAGTTTCTATTTAGTGCATTGTTAATCAGAATTTAAAAAGCCAACATGCATTTTCTCATTTGAGAAGAATCCCCCACTTTTATTTCATAGATATATGAACCGGAGGATAGTCCGGAAGCGTTCCACTGAACCACATGGTCTCCTTCGCTGAACGGGGCACTGACTATTTCTTTCACAACCCGGCCGGAAATATCATAGATAGTTACCCGGACATTACCCGGCTGAGAAAGTGTAAATGGTATGTTCGTTACCCCATTAAATGGATTCGGATAGTTTTGCTTAAGCAAGTGTTGTTGTGCAGATGCACTTCTGCTTGCAACAATGGATAACTCATTTACAACCCAATATGCTCCGTAATTATCACCATGATTTAAACCCAATTCATCATAAGTCGTTCCATCGTTCAGACCAATTCTATCTTCATCAAATTTATAATAGGCTTTCAATCGATCGATGGAAGTATGTGTAGCGGGAATGCCTTTGTTCTTCAACTCCTGAATATCCGTAATGTTTAATGCAGCATCCCAGATGCTGATTTCATCCATCATGCCATGAAACTGAGCTTCAATTGAATCCAACGGGCTTTTTATACATTTACATCCCAGTGCCAACATATTCAGACTATCCAATTGATTGGTGTGATTCTCTGCTATTTCTCTTGCAGTTTCATACTGGCCATTGATATACAGTTTCAGGCTGTCAAAATCATAGGTGCAAGCCACATGGGTCCACTGGTTCAGTGGCACCACATACTCACTGTCCAGATAATACCATTGACCTTCAAATTTACCACCTACCCTTACTTCACCAATATCTCTGGTACCACGATCTGTTGTGCTAATATTCATCCAGTACTCATCTGCCTTTTCAAAAATTTCCATTCGCGCCTCATAAGGCAAGGGTTCACTGTATGAATATGGATGAATCCATGCAGTGAGCGTAAACTGATCCACATAAAGAGAGGTGTCGTTGCCTACAAAAACAAAATCATCACTTCCGTCAAACTCTAAGGCAATGCCAAAATCCTGGGAAAAACCAAGCGAAGAAATCGCCAACAGTAAAACAACCCCAGGTTTAAGAAAGACAAGACCTTTTACTAAATTTTTCATTATTCACAAGGTAAGGGTTAATACTCATTATATTGTCTTCACAATATGATCTTTTTGCTTAAGGTAAACGGAGACTTTCCGGCTAATGGTTCTACATGCAAATTTGCAAAATAGATTCCTGCCTGCAGGTTTGAACAATCAAATCTGTCGCAATAGCTACCCCGAGAAACCTGGTCATCTCTTAACACATCCACCACTTTACCCGCATTATTCAATATTTTCAACACCATACGGCTATCCTCGGGAATTTGATACTGTATAGTTGACAGATCATTGATTGGATTCGGATATACCTGCATGAGCTGCCTGGTAGGTACGTCATACCCTGCCGGACACTTTAAAGGTACATTTAAGGTGTAACTAAAACGGCAAATTATGAAGAACATTGACCGCCTAATTGAAAAGAAAGCAAAAGAACTTATTATTCTCAGAAGAAAACTTTTTGTGATCGAATGGATTGAAAAATTTCCAGGTAATGTTAGAAAAGAACTCAAAGAATTCGACATTCCAAAGTCGACTTATTATGACTGGAAAAGAAGGGTTGGAGCGAAAAAGGCCTGTTGCTAGATCACATCCAAACAGCATAACTAAAGAAACTGAGGAGAAAATATTAGATCTCAGAAAATTTTATCAATTGGGTCCAGCTAGAATAACATGGTACCTGGAGCGATACTACGGAATAAAAACTTCACAATCAACAGTTACAAGAACTCTCGTTAGGAATGGAGTAAGTCGTCTCCCTAAAACTGCTTCTCGCAGGACGCTACATACAAAAAGATATCGGTTTACAGCAATTGATGATGCTACTCGAATCCGGGCACTAAAAATATATCAAAAACATAATCAGGAAAGCGCCATTATCTTCATTGATTATGTGCTTGATAAGTTCCCTTTTCGAATACATACTGTGAGAACAGACAGAGGTCATGAGTTCCAGGCGAAATTTCATTGGCATGTTGAGGATAAAGGAATCAGACACGCTTATATTAAACCGAGATCTCCCCAGCTTAACAGAAAAGTAGAACGGTCACACAGAACCGATCAAGAGGAGTTTTATCAATTACTGAATTATTCTGATGATCTTGAATTAAATGTGAAATTGGCCAAATAGGAGGAATTTTATAATTTTAATAGACCTCATGGAGCGCATGAGGGGAGAACACCTTTTGAAGAGTTAAGATGTCTCTTAAAATAATGTTTATTCTGTCCGGGAGGGTACGGAGTACTACAGTCCGGTAATCTTTCATCGCTCGGTCATTGGATCAGCCTATAATAACGTTGTGTCCGATTTCAGTTTCGTAAATCTTAAACTAAATGGAACTATTGTAACAGAAGAAAACAAAGATGAATTTTTTGAAATTGAATTTGACCGTGTTCAAGACGTCTCTTTTTTGGAAAAATATGAATGAGACCGGTCTAAAAAGGCATCAAAAGCTATTCCTATTAATTACATACAATTACATGTAGCTGATTTGCCTCTATTTATAGAAACTGCTTAATACCTCAATTATAACTATTTTGCTTTTTATACAGAACTCATGAATGAATCAAATGTTATGCAAAAGCCTATAAGAATTCGAATAAGCATATTATTCTTGTTTAGTCTCATTTTATTGGGATGTAATTTACAAGAAAAGCCGAATCACAAAAAACCGGTTATTGACAATACTCAAAGTCCGTTTACAAAATTACGCAGTATTCCTATGCAGGACACAAAACTGACAGAAGGATTCTGGGCAAAACGATTTGATTTGGCCGCAAACAAGATGCTTCCAACACTTGAAAATACAATGCTGGGGGAAGGTACGGCCAACCTGAACAGAATAAAAGAAGCTGCCGGAATAATTAAAGAACACCAACACGGATCCCCCTGGGGAGATGGAGACAATTATAAGTGGATAGAATCTATGGCTCATGTGTATAATATGAATAAAGATCCGGAGCTGGATAAAAAAATGGATTACTGGATTGAAATTATTGGGAAAGCGATGGATCCTGACGGATACATTTCAACCAATATCGGCCATGATAAATCACAGCGGTTCCAAAAGGTAAATGCTCATGAACTTTACAATATGGGACACCTTTTAACTGCGGCCTGCATTCATTACCGTTCAACTGGGAAAGAGAATTTTATGGTAATCGCAAAGAAGAATGCAGACTTCCTGTACAATAATCAGTGGAAAACTGAACCGGTTCATATGGCTCGGTTTCCCTGGAATCCTTCTGTTTTTATGGGAATGGCAGAAATGTACCGTACCACACGCAATCCAAAATATCTTGAGCTCCTTCAAATTATGATTGATAACCGTGGAAGCAGACCTAATCCTGAACGTGACCATAGTATGGGAGGTACCGATCAAACTCAGGACAGGGTTCCTTTGCGTGAGGAAACCATGGCCGTTGGACATGCGGTTACCGGAAATTATTACTATTGTGGTGCTGCTGATCTTTATGCCGAAACGGGAGATAAAGCCTTGCTCGACGCATTGGAGCGTATCTGGAATGATATCCACACAAGGAAAATAGATATTGTTTGTGGCGTTGCAATGGGGGGACAAGGACATGAAATTTCACCTAGAGGAGATGAAGTACACGAAAGTTTTGCGAACGAACCATATATTCAACCAAATGGGTACAACGAAACTTGTGCAAACATTGGAACAGGCATGTTTAACTATCGCTTGTTTATGCTTACCGGCGAATCTAAATATGCTGACTGGACGGAAAGGATGATGTACAATACACTCATTTCAGGTGTCGATTTACAGGGAGAACATTGGTTTTACTGCAATCCGTTAAGTTGGGATGGTACAGAAGGAGAAAAGATAAAACAGACGAACGGCAGAGATAAAAATCGCCTTGTTCCCGCACATCATAGTGGCCAGCGCTGGGAATTTATGAACTGTTATTGCTGTCCGCCAAGCGTAACACGCACCACTGCTCAAATACACAATTGGTTTTATAACGTATCTGATGATGGAGCACTTTGGATAAACTTTTATGGAGGGAACAAATTATCCACAACTCTGGCAGATGGGTCAGATATTAAGCTGACCCAAATTACTGACTACCCCAGGGATGGGCAGGTTAAAATAAAAATTGAAAGAACAGAAAACGAGTCTTTCCCCATTCATTTCAGAATTCCCGGGTGGTCGGAAAATCCGGTGGTAAGTGTTAATGGAGAGAAGGTATCCAAAAAGCAAAATCCGGGCAGTTATTTGACCATCGAAAGGGAATGGAAAGTGGGTGATGAGGTAAACCTAGATTTCCCAATGCCCATTCGTTTGGTAGAAGCCCGTCCGGATGTAAAGAATTTCAATAATAAGGTAGCAGTAATGCGTGGCCCATTTGTTTATTGCCTGGAGCTTCCAAAACAAGAAAACGGTGAAGAAATTTATAATGATGGTATTTTCATTCCTGAAAATGTAAAATTAACAGCTGAATACCTTGAAGACTTTTTGGGGGGAGTTACGGTGTTGAAGGGGAAAGTTCTGAATCAGAAAGAAAAAGAAACTTTTGTAAATAATAATCCACAACTTATAACAGAACAAAGCTCAGTAAACTGGGAAGAAAATGAATTGTATCGTCCATTAAAACCAAAAGAAGGTTCTAATTCTGTTGAAGGTTCTGTGGAAATTGAATTGATTCCTTATTATGCCTGGGCAAACCGGGGACTGGGGTATATGGATGTATGGATTCCTTTGGCTCGTTAAAATGATACCTCCTCTTTTTTATAAACTATTAATAATAAAAGCAAGATGAAAAATTCAAAATATAAAAACAGTTTTGAAAAAGTGAAAAAGTTATACCGTATTATATGCATTTCTTCGTTGATATTAATCTTTTCCATTCAGGGATTTGGAAAAGTATGGACTTACGATGTCCCCGGAGGAAAAGCTTTTAGCTCGCCTGATTATGAAGTTACGGTAACCAGCGAAGGGGATACCCAAAAAAGTTTTGTTCATTACAGCTTTGGTTTTGAAAATTATTCGCGTTATAATGAAAACGGTTCATTAAGTACTTCAAGAGGAGGACATCATATTGGGCCCGCTTCGCATTCTCATGCAATTTTTTCGTTTGATAAATCTGTAACTGTTCGGGTAACTGTAAAACCAGGTGCAAAACACATTACTTTGCCCTTAACAAGTGCAAAAATTTTGCCTTCATCGTACAATATTCCCTGTAAAATTGAGAACGGTAATACTATAGTATTTACTTTGGATCGTCCGGAAAAGGTTGCCATAATTGCCAATTATGATGAGGTTTGGAATAAATTTACTGAAATGGCAAAGGGCCATGTACCTATTCAAACCTGGGATGTTAATTATAATGATGAACTAAAAAGAGAATCGTATCACGGTTCGAAGCTATTAGATGCCCTTGAAGAGGGATATACAAATCCCCTGATTATTTCTGTCTTGCCACCCGAAAACCGGGTGCCTGATTCCAGCAATTTAAAAACACTATTTGTAAATCCCGGTGACAAATTTGATGAACAAGAATTGCTGAAATATGATGTCCTTTGGTTTAAACCAGGTGTGCATGATTGGTCTCAGATGGGTTATGCTCCTTTTTTTCAAACCAGGATAAAACGTGGACAAACCGTTTATTTGGAAGGAGGTTCCTATGTAATGGCCCGATTTAAACGCTACCATGACAAAGAAGCAGGTCCAACTTCCATTGTGGGACGTGGTGTGATTTCCGGTATTAAACACAGTTGGATTCACAGTTTTTCAGAAGCCAGTCAATTGATTGATATCGATACCATCGCAGGTATTACCATTACAGACAGAGCATCTTTCAGTGTTTATCGCAGTAAGTGGATAGAAGATGTAACCTTACTCGGGGCATGGCATGGCAACAATGATGGTCCGGATTATTCCGATAATTGTTTTATACACAACTGTTTTTTCCTGTCGCATGATGATAACCTGAAGTTAAATCACAATACGCATGCAAAACACATTGTTATCTGGCAGGCACCGAATGCGCATGCCATTATGGTAAAGGAAACTTTTCGTTCTGTTCCTGAATTTGCAAACAGTCTGGTTGAAGACGTCGATATAATAAGCTATTTTCAGAGTCCAAACAAGCGAAAAGAAGATTGGGCCCGTTTAGGGATGGGAGCCATTGCTTGTGTTACGGCAGTGCCTTATACCATAAAAAATTTCACTTTTCGCGACATAAGAATTGAATCGCCCTATCTGTATCGGATATTCAATATTTACAATCTTAATACCAGCGAAGTAAATCCTGGTTGGTTTATGACCACTACCGAGCAAAAACATTCCAGAATAGATGGAATGCATTTCGAGAATATCAGTGTAACCTCCCCTATTATATGCTACCGCTCGTTTTTGGGATCTGGTTATGATAACTCTGTAAAAAATTTAACCTTTAAGAATATTAATGTCAACGGAACACCTGTCACAGAAGATAACAAAGATGAGTTTTTTGATATTCAAAAAGATAGAATCAACGGCTTGACTTTTAAATGAAATCCACTGGTAAAACTGTATACTTAAAAATGTAAATTAAACAAGCAAGGCATTGTAAAATCGATTAGTACCTTATTTCCAACTGAGTGGCATAGTGCGACAAAGTTTGGGGTGAACCAGATTTTGATTTCAATTTCCATGTCCTCTTTTTGTGGGATAAACCACATCTGCAAAACAGCTTCGTTTACAGGGGACGGTTTGGTTCGTGCTTTGCTAAAATTGGATAAGGCAGTAAATGAGAATACAATATCTGCCACATTGAAGAAGCTTGGGCAAGGTGGGGCACGCAAGCTTCAAACCTGCCTACCGGACAGGCAGGTGCGGGCATCAGACTGAAATTAGAATGTATAGCCTGTCCCGATTTGTCGGGAAAAACCATTTTTACAAAGCCGATTGGCAAGAGCTTGAGGAAATTTCACCGCAAGCGGTACATGATTTAGCGAGTGACATCGAAATGAGCTTGCGAATTCTATTGTATACCATTAAAATAAACGATAGGATGAGATAAATACTGTAGGTACGTCATACCCTGCTATATTACCGTTGGTATTCATGGCCATAGGAAAAAACCGGAACCTATCAGACGTATTTGACAGAATACTGATTTCGTTGTTGGTTCCAAACCAGACAAGCCCTGATTTATCTTTAAAAATATCCCAGACTGTACTGTTTGTAATTGAATTCTTGTTATTAGGATCGTGCAGGTGTTTGCGGAAATCAGACTGTGCATCCATCTCAGCCAGACCGAAATCTGTACCAAGCCATACCTTTCCGGAATTGCTTGTGCATATGACTTTTATAACCCCGTTGATGAGACTGGAATTATTCTCATGGCTATAAGGGAAGATGCTCAGAATTAAATGATTCGAAGTATTTTGCCGCTTGCTTTGAGCCAGGTCTATGACTTCAAATATTGAGGAGTTTGGTAGAAGTTTGTTGAGCATATCAAAAGTACCAACCCATAAACTCCCTGCTGAATCTTTATAAATTGACCTGACAATAATGTGGCTGATATTGCTGTTCCTTGTATGAAACACCTTAAACTCTCCGGAAGCTATTGTATATTATACCAAACCCGAATTGGTCCCAACCCAGAGTGTCTGCTTATTCCTATCTAAAAACAGCGTACGTACATCGCGTTCCCAGCCAAACTGAATCTCCTGTGAAAACCATATTTGTCCTGGCCGATACAGTAGACCTCCAAAGCAGACAGGCCATCGGCCATGGTCAGGTTTTGAAATTTTGCCAGTTGGGCTGAAGAAAACAGGAAATGCCCCAGGAAGAGAATAGAAAGCCCGTATTTCCAAAGCTTTTTATTCATTCACTCCTTGAAAGCACCAATTTTTAGCTTTTCTGTTACTTGTTTGATTAGTTCCTGGCACTCCCGGGGATTGGGTCAGGAATCAGCCCAAGAGATGCTCATCAAAATCATGGTTTTGGCCTGAATGTCCCATAAGTCCCTTGTTCTGCCAATCTAAAAACAGTGATTTGGAAGACCTTGCCATTTGATGCAGTTTTTCTAGCTCCTCCTTTGTAACCGGCTTAAAGGACCTGGCAATGGGTATGGCCTGTTCCAGGCTGGCAGGAGAAGAGGCGGGTATGGTCGTTATCACACCTTTTTGAGACAGGGCGAACCGCAGGGCCATGCCGACGGCGGGTTCCTCTTCAAGCATGCGGAACCACCCTTCCCGGTCCTCTTTTGGTATTTCGTCAGGCCAGGCACCACCAGAATTAGACTTGATTCCAATCACAGAAACTCCCTGGTTGTGGGCAAGCTCAAGTACGGCATGCCCGAAACCAAATGTAAAATGCTCAACGTAACTGACCGGGAACATCACTGTATCGAACCTGAAACGGTTCATGGCCTCAATGGCTGACAGTGTGGTATGTGCCGAAAAACCAACATACCTGATTTTTCCCTCCTCTTTCGCCCTGGCCATTTCTTCCATAACGCCTCCCGGACTGAAGGCCTCCTCTACTTCCTCTATGGTCTGCAAAAAGTGCATCTGGTAAAGGTCCAGATGGTCCGTCTTCAGGCGCTTCAGGGATGTCTCAAGTTGCTCCCTGGCTCCTGCTCCATCCCGCATCCTGGTTTTACTCGCCAGGAAGACCTGGTCCCTTTTTCCCTCCAGGCCAAGCCCCATTTTTATTTCACATTCTCCGTCTTTTCCGTATCGCGGAGAAACGTCAAAAAAGTTCACCCCAAGGTCAATGGACTTATGTATCAGCTCAATGGACTCCTGTTCGCCATGAAGTCTTAATCCATTACCCGGAAATCCGATGATCGATAGTTTCTCACCGGTATTACCCAGTTGTCTCGTGGGCAATGCTCCTTCGTAAAAGCTTGGTGCACCCTGCATATCCTTCACAGCTGCGGAAAGAGATTCGGCACTTAATGCCATTCCCCCTGCCAGGCTGCCTGCTGTTCTTATAAAAGATCTTCTTTTCATCCGCTTAAAATTTTCATTTCTATTTTGGGTAAAAAATCCTGATCATAAAGGTATTATTGGAAACATATCAGCGCACCATTATTAAATATCATAAATCCCTTATCAGTTCCAATATAGACATCACCTGTTTTATCACATACGATACTCAGGATATTGTTGCTTACAAGTCCATCCCTGGTGGTATAGCTGATCCACCCTGAGTCTTCCATCACAGAGATCCCTCCCTGTGTCCCCACCCAGAGTTTCCCGCTATGGTCCATGGCGATGGTCTGCACGAAGTTATCCACCAGCCCATCCTCGGTGGTATAGGCCGTCCATCCCTTCATGTAATCATGTCCTTCATGCCTGGCCAGTCCTTCATCCGTTCCGTACCATTGTATATCTCCATTCACAAATACACTGAACACATTGTCTGAGGGAAGTACACAGGGGCCCCATTGTGCATAAGGGGAAGCTCCCGATATACCATCCACCTCATTCCTTAAAAACCTTCCGACCCCGGCACCCCGGGTGGCCACAAAGAGTGTATCTCCCCCCGGATTGGCCGCCATGGTAGTGATGGGATAATACTCGAAAAAACCCTCAGGATACTGATCGTCATAGGATGGAAGGAGCCATTTATCCTGGAACATGGCGGAAACACCCCCTTCAGTAGCAAACCATTGGAGCTTATTGGTACCTGTAACAATGTCAAACACACTATCCCCTGGTAATGATGAATTCTCTGTATTATAGACTTTTACATCAGATCCAGCATCGTAGGGCATATCTGCTTCAATCACTCCTTTCGGGGAAGCAAACCAGACTTTTGAACCTTCGGGAGAAGATTGCAGGGCAAATTTTCTCACTCCTTTTTCCGGTGCTTCAATTAAACGGTCAAAATAGGAAAACCTGCTGAAGGCGATGCCCTGATCGGTCAGGAACCATTTGCAATCCTCCTCATCGATAAAGCCTGAATAAAAAGCTTTTGCAATTGGACCTCTACTGAAGGACCGCTTTTCCACCGTTGTGAACTTCGATACTTCGCTGTCATAACTATCATCCTCAACTGCTGTTTCAATAGCTTCTTCCACCACGGATTCGGTTTCAACAGGCCGCCTTTTGGCTGCCTTCCTGGCTGCCCTGGGTCCGACAATTTTGGTGGGGATGCCCACCAGTTCGATCCCAGAAGCTTTGCCCAGGTTGCGTGAATATTGTTTGTTGCCCGGGTCATTCCAGTGTTCGTGCATTCCCAGGCTGGGAATGGGTTTGCCGCTGTTATCCGGATCATAAATGATCCCTTCCGGCCAGTTGGACCTGTCAGCAGCCTGGTGCAGATAGTCGTCAACTCCATTTACACTGGCCATGGATTCATACCTGTTATTGCTTGGGCTATGCTTGTTGATCCCATTCCACTCATTCCTGAGGAAATCATAGCAGACCGATTCAATCGCCACCTGATCTTCCGACATAAAGATCGAATTGCACCAGTCATTGTTAAACGGGGCCATGAAATACTTGACCGGAGGACCCCCTTCGGTTGATCCCCCACCATACAATCCATCCACAATAAAGAACAGGGTGTTCCTTCCCAGGTACTTGCTTCCCATCAGATCCACAAGAACCCGGTAATTATGATATCCGCTATTGGTGGGGACACCTGATATAATCGGTGCGACCAGGGAATAATGGAGGTGATTCGCGCTCTGCCTTGCCTGGGAACCAAAATGATTCTTGGCACCCAGGGTTATACCTGCACGCCCGTGTGCTTTGAAATTGGCCACATTGATCATGTAGTCGGCATCAACAATGATGTCATAGAGCTTGTCAGTGTTTATCTTATCCGAATAGTACAGACGGTCTTCCGGGGTGGTCTGGATCAGTGTCCGCCCGTGTGTTCCAAACATTCTATCCGTATATACAATGTCGGGGAACTCCGCAGCCCAGACAACATAATTATGAGCTAAGGTGGGATTCTGAGGATCCCCTATGGCAATGTCGGACTGACTAATACCACAGTGGTTCACCAGGTGCCGTAGCAGCTCCAGCACAACAAAAGGCGTCGTTTGACATGTAGTGTATGGAGGGCCGTCCAGCTTTGGCGAAGATGACAACATATCATAGTTTCCGGCCTCTCTGTCTTCGGTACTTAACCTGCCCCGCCCCGTGGTTTGATTGATCTTGATAAAAATCTTTTCTCCGGGAGTATATCCCCTGCTGTGCTGATGTTTCCGCTGATTGAATGTTCTAAAAATGGCATCCCAGGCTTCTGGGATCTTTGATTCACCGGCAAGCTTCTTCACTGATTCGCTGAACATCCTGCCTACGACTTCCTGGTTGGTGTATTGAGGATTGAAATAGTAGCCCTGGCAATTTTCATCAGTTGCTTCCGAATCCCATGCCCAGACAACCCGACCGGGAAAAGTTCCCACAGCTGTTCCCATGGGCTGATTGGGTCCGTCATCAGGTCCGGTGGAGAGAGCGGCCAGAGCGGAGGCTTCCTGGCTGTTGTGGATCACAGCAAATACCATCCCCAACAGTGCTACCAAAATAAAAGAGCCTCCGGCAATGTATCTTGCACGAACAATATTCTGTCTTGCTTTACGCAGGGCCAGAGTGATACCGCCAAGTGAAAGAAGGTAAATGACAAATCCCGACATAAATGGTGCGGCCACCCTCATACAGGGGTAGGTGGCACGGGATGGTTTGGGAATGACCCTGATCAGAAACCAGATGGTAGAGGCAATACCCAGGAGGTAAAACGTCAGTCTGGGAGGGATCCGGTGTTCCTTTAGCCAATCCCTCAATCTTGCCAACTTTCCTTTTAATCCTTTAATATCATGCATCTTATATCTCCACTTAATTAGTTTGTTTCAGACTGGAATTACACTGAGTCAGTAAACCGACTTCAAGCTGATCTTACCGCTTTTTAATCCTTTTCCGGAAACGGTCAATGCCATATCGCCCGGACTGGTTGTGGATTGTAACAACACAACCAGTTTGCCACTGAACAATTTCATTACAGGCAGATGAAATTGCTCAAGTGATGTAGGATCTCCATTGCAGGCAGCACGGTAGGTCCCCTGACCATTTACTTCAAATCGCAATTGATTTGTGGCCGTTGGACAAACATGACCAGCCCTGTCAACCACCGATACGGTTATAAAGGCGATATCCTCACCGTCGGCTGTCAATTCTTCCCTGTCAGGTTCAAGCCTTATCCGGTAAGGCTTACCCGTTGTGACAATTTGTTTTTCTGCAGCTGCCTGACCATTGTTATCATATGCTACTACTTTTATAGTGCCGGGTTCATACTTCACATCCATCCACATGAGCCGGTACCTGTTTTGTTTTGATCCTGAATGCTTTTTCTGAATTCCCATGCTTTTGCCATTCACAAACAATTCCGCGCTGTTGTAACTGCTGTAGACAAAAACCGGGGTTGTCTCTCCCTCCCTGCCTTCCCAGTTCCAGTGTGGCAGCACATGAAGGGTTTCATCCGCGCTATTCCACCGTGAACGGTACAGGTAGAAACGATCTTTGGGCAAACCGGCCAGATCAACTATTCCAAAATATGAACTCCGGGAGGGCCACATTTCGTCATAGGGTGTGGGCTCTCCCAGGTAATCAAACCCGGTCCATACAAATTCTCCAATGACCCAATCCTTGTCATCCTGCATTACAAAATCATCCTCCGGCAGGTTAGACCAGTAACAGTACTCAAGGTCGTATGAGGAACTCTGGCGATCGTCGTATTGTTTCATTTTCGCCATTTCAACAGGGAACTTATAGATTCCTCTCGAGCTGACTGTTGAAGCTGTCTCGGATCCAAGGATAAATCCCTGAGGAAAGGTTTTATAGGCCTCTTCATATAGATGAACCCTGTAATTGAGTCCCGGAACATCCAACAATGATCCAAATCCTGATTTCATCACGGTTTCAACCTGGTCCATTCCTACAGTAACAGGTCTGGTAGGGTCTTCCCGGTGAAAAATATCCTGCAACCATTTTGCACGTTTGGCGCCATCATAACCATTCTGGTCGGGCACCTCGTTTCCTGAGCTCCACATGACAATACAGGGGTGGTTAGTGGTAGCCCTCACCAGGTTAACCACATCTTTCTCGGCATACCTTGCAAATAGTAGATTATATCCGTTTTTCACTTTTGGTTTTGCCCACTCATCAAAGGATTCGGCCAGGAACATGAACCCCATTTCATCGCATAGCTCCAGTTGCTCGTGCGATGGCATATTATGTGAACTGCGGATAGCATCACACCCCATGTCCTTCAAAATGGTAAGCTGCCGTCTCAAAGCCGATCTATTCACAGCGGCACCCAGCGGGCCCAGGTCATGATGGAGGCAGACGCCCTTGAATTTGCGCACTTCCCCATTCAGGCTGAATCCTGTTTCGGAGTTGAGTTCTATTTCACGAATTCCAAATCGGGTAGTTAGCTCATCGTGGAGATCTGCTCCGGCATAAAGCTGGGTGACAGCCGTATAGAGGCATGGGGTCTCCGGGCTCCAAAGCATTGGGCTGGACACTGCCAGGGTTTGTTCAAATTCATTTCCGAACAGGGCCCGGGTCTTATCAGTTGCCAGGGTGTCGCCATCTGCATTGAGGATCCGGGTAACCATTCGCAGGTTTTCACCCGACACCCTGGTCCTTATGTTGACCTTGGCTACATCTTCCGAGATGAAAGGAGTGGTGATGGTTGTCCCCCATTGATCAATGCTGTTTTTGTTTTTTACGATGATCCGCACATTGCGGTACAGTCCTGCGCCTGGATACCAGCGTGAAGCGTTTTCCTGGTTGCTTAATTGCACTGCCAGGGTGTTTTTTTCCCCCGCCAATACCTGATCTGTTATATCGAAATAGAAATAACTGTAGCCATAACCCCATTCACCTGCCTTCTTTCCATTCAGGAATACAACGGGGTGACTCATTGCTCCCTCAAACAGAACGAGCACCTTTTTGCCGGCTTCATATGATGGAATGGTAAACTCGTTTCTGTACCATCCCACACCTGTATGAGGCAATGCGCCGGTTCTGCCTGTTTTTTCCGATGGAATTTCTTCTTCGTTCTGGATGATTGCTACTGTTTGCTTGTCTATCTCTTTGTCAAAAGGCCCGTAAATAGCCCAGTCATGAGGAACGCTTACAGTTTCCCATGATGAATCATCAAAGTCCTTTTGAAAAGCCTGCTCACTTTCACCCTTTTGAAATTTCCAGCCATCGGTCAGCTTCTTATCCACCCTTAGCTGGGAGAATAAAACCTGGGGCACCAGCAGAAATATGATAAATATATAATACAGTTTCGTCATCTTCAGCCTGTTTCAAATATCATTAGAAATGAAATCCTATTGTAGGGACGCCCGCCCAATTATCTCAGTTTAATAAATGTGAGTTCGTTTTTCAGCATGTATCCGGGCAGTTCGGGTGTATAGATGCAACTGCGCCTGATCACATATTCCTTCTCATCCTCCCCCGTGTATGAATACCCGTGAGTATCAAAAACATACGGAGTACCTTCATGTTCACCCAGGTAGAGCTGACTGTGGCCCTTTGTTACCTGGACCGTCAGGAAGGGTTCATTGTCCATCATGGCCTGATATTGCTTCTCCTTCCCGATTTCGGGCTGAATGCTGCCTGCATAATTGTAAGCCTGCAACAACACCCCGTTTCCGGGAAGTTCAAACCCAAAGCAAACAAATAGGTCCCGTAAGATGGTCACATGGTTCCTGCCCATCCAGCCACCGGTGTAATCGTAAACCAGGTCCATAAGTTTGAATGCCTGGTGAATGATGTGTCTTCTTGTATAAGGAAGATATCCTTTGCTCACATCGGCATCCTGCTTCAGCCATGCCTGTTCAATGCTCAGGGAACCGTCCATCTTGCGAAAGGGAATCCCTACCTGGATCCGGCCACCGTTTTCCACATAAGACACCCTGTCCCCCATCCTGAGCCAACCAGATACAATCCGGCAACTGGCATCGGTATAGAATGGGACCTGTTCACCCGTGCAGACGATAAAATCTTGTTCCGGCAGGCATTCCGCGACCTGCTCTTCAGAAGCCAGAGCGATGTTCTCGGACCTGATCCATCCGTAGCCCCTTTCACAAAGCACCAGCAGAAAAGCTCCACTCGCCGAACGATGAAGTACCTGGACTTCACTGGCTACAGGGACCACATCCAGGTTAAACATGTCCCAGCGTGCCCTGCCATTATCCCCGATGGCCACATGTTCGGGACGAATAGTAGGAACAACCCTGATCCTGCTTCCACAGACAGTAATCCCGCTTTGAAGGCCTTCCATTTCACCTACCTGCTCCAGGGCCATCTCTTTCTCAAACGCATCGATCTCCCAATCGGCATACTGGATCCCCAGCACATTGCCGTATTTGGAGTTTCTCATCTTCAGGACCTGGGATTTCACCATTTCCTGAACGCTTGTTTTCAACTCTTCCCCGGACAGAGAAGAAAGATCGGGAGTCACGGCCGTCAAACCGGTCCAGCTCTCCAACTGTTTTTCAATGGCAGGTCCCAATCCGTTTTCCAGTGCCGGCAGGTTCTTCATTCTAGCCTGAAAGGAAGTGTTCATTTGCTGGATCTCCTCCAGGGAGAGAATAAGTTCATCCGCCTGTTTGCTTCGCTCGATCCAGAAACCGGGAGTACGCATTTCCGGAAGGGTTTCTGGCAATACATCGGGTGCCCGGCGATAATGCTTAATGTTTTCCTGTCCCTGCAGCATTTCAGGGCATAGAAGACCCAGCAGCAATATGAGCTTGAAAACACATACGATTTTATAATCTTTCATGATTACTGGTTTAGACTTTGTTCAAGCAGATTCAGGAACAGCTTTTTTGCCACGACGGCGTTGGCCTGGCTTGTGGCAAGTCCCGGCACAATATTCAGGGTGGAGAGGAATACCTGTCCCTCTCCCACCTGCACCCGGTTAAGTGCACAGAGTATTTCCTTAGTGTCCTGAGCTCCCAGGGAAACGATCCAATCAGAATTCCTGGTATCAAGCCTGAGGCCTGACACCCTGCTGTTCCTTCCAACAGGATTGGTACTATAAAAATACTGGTATTCCCAGCTCATGCCCTGCGCCTGTGGCAGTCCTTCAAGGTAGGGGCTATGGCCCACAAATTGTCTTCCCCTGTTCCCACGCCCGACAATACCTCCACCCTTGTAAAAATTGGGCCTTACCCTGAGCAGCGACTGTATACTCTCGGCAAAACGATCTGCATTTTCCAGTACGATCAGCGTTGCTCCCTTGCTGACCTGGTCGAGGACCGATCCTGCCAGCTCAGCATCAATCTTCTCCGGATCCTGGTTGCCAACAATGATGAGCTGAGAACCTCCTGTTCCAGCATGGAATTCATTGGCGGAAATGCCCCGTGATTCCTTCAGAAACTCCTTAAGCACTCCGTCCGATTCGATCAGACTGACAGAAGGCACGGTCCCGATGCCAGTCAAATAATCCACCACATATATATCATCAAACCCTTCTGTTACCTTCTTCTGATCCTGAAGGAGGCTGGCTTCAACCTTATAATACCCTGCAGCTTCCAGCGAAGGGAGTTCAAGGCCCTCCAAAAGCAGCTGCCCGAACTCCTCTCCTCCGGCCACCTTTACATCTGCCTCCTTTGAAAAGACTGTTTTTCCGTCCGGTCCCATTAGCTTCACTGACAGGGTATGCAGGCCATGCACATCCTTCTCATTAATGATATAGAAATCCACAATGGGCCTCGCACCGGCCGGCACTACCTTATTGCGGAGTTTCACTGCCACATAGAGCGGCTGGGTATAGTGCTGAATGATCGACGGATCGGCAGTGGGATTGCGGTACATATCCACCACATCGGTGCGGGTGGAGGCCGAGCCCCAGCCGTTCATGTTGTATGCATCGGCAATGTTGCTCATGCGGACATTTTCAATGTTCCGTCCCTGGAAATAGTGCAGGTTGCGTCCCATGCTCAGGGTAAGCTGATCCACACTTTCATAAGCGGACCTGTACCCGGTTTCATCCAGGAAACTGTCGTAATGATTGAACCAATCTATATGCTCCTGTTCGCGGAATCCGGTGGCTCCGGTCCCTTTCAGATCCTGGGTGATTTTATCAAGACGCACCATGCTTCCAAAGGCCCCTTCCTCGCCGAAGAAGATAAGTTCGCTCTTATCCAGGCGGTACAAGGAGTCCTCAGGCAGGGGTTCACGGGGTGCATTGACAACACCACGCAGGTAAAACTGCGGATTGTTATAGTTCAGATCCACATAACCGGCATAGGCATACCAGTGGTGGTGGTCCCACCATCCGTCATAGTAAAGCTTCTCGTCGAAGGGTCTCATGTGAAGCTTAAAGGGATCGCTCTCCATCCTCTCGTAATAGGGAATATCCCGGTTGCGGTCGCTGTTGTAGGTGATGATCCGCGACGGATCCAGCTTGTGTACCATTTGGGTATTCCTAATATCATCCTCGTCAGGGGCCAGTCGTGCCTCGTTTTTCAGGTTGTAAATCAGCATGGAAGGAAAAGAGCGGTCGCGGATGACCATTCTTCGCAGTTTCTCCCGCCGCAAAACACGGGCCTGTTCATCGGGCCCATCGATCTTATCATCCTTGTTGGGCGCAAGCTGATACCCTCCCGGCTCCTCATAGGTAAACAATCCCATGGTATCGGCATATTCGATGACCTGTGGCTGACCGATGGCCCTGTGTAGGAGCATCATATTCAGGCCCAGGTCAACCAGGAGCTCCATATCCCTTTGAGCCATCTCAGGGGTGGCAAATATTCCATTCTTTGGCCAGAATCCACGGGTCATGGCAGCGGTGATAAATACCCTTTTGCCATTGAGGTAAAAACGCTGGTCACCGTCCTTCACACCAATGTCAAACCATCTGAATCCAAAGCGCTGGCTCTTAGCATCTGCTATCTTCCTTCCCTGGAAAGAAGCCAGGGCATCATACATGCTTGCTTTTTTCAGAGTCCGGTACCCGGACAGCTCCCATAATTCAGCTTCCGGTACACTTGCCGTAAAACTGATGGTTTTCTTTCCCGGGGCAATGGTGGCTTTCTGTGCCTCTTGCCAGGCCACCTGGCCGGATTCATTCCGGGGACGGATCTCCAGACTCACAGATCCTTTCTGGCTTTTTCCCGTTCGGTTGTTCAATGTGACAAACACCTTCACCGTTTTGGGATCGGGCTGGTTCTGAACATAAACATCCTCCACCACCACATGGTCGGTGGCACGAAGGACCACCGGACCAGTAATTCCCCCGAATCCATGTACAGCGGGGATCAGGTTTTCCCCCCAGCGCATCAGGATGTTATCGTTCCATGAAAAATTCCCCACCGGGTCGGTGATCCGAACATCCAGCCTGTTCTTCTGACCGAAAAGAGCGGCCTCCGAGATATCCACCTCAAATGGGGTATTCCCTATCACATCGTATCCCACCAGCTTCCCATTCACAAATACCTCTGCCCTCATATTCACCGACTCGAAATAGATGGTAACACGTTTACCTTCCAGTGAAGGCTCCAGTGTAAAGCTTCTGCTCCACCATGACACCCCCACATAGTCGCCACCAACATCGGGAATGATTCCGCCGATTTCTCCCCAGTAGTGTTCCTCCACCGTACCGGGGACATCCACAATGAGGCCCTTCAAGCCGGACATTTCTTCCCATCCACAGCTTGGGGGATTTACAGGCAGAGCGGATACATCCACCGGTGGCAGATGGATATCATCATCATACCAGAGCGCGGAAGGATCGAGCTTCAGCTGCCACCCCTCTCCCGAGAGCACTTTTTCCCACCGGCCATTTTGGGCATGCAGGCAACTAAATGATAACGAGATTACTAGGCTGATACTGATTAATCGTGACATTTTCATGGGGATTGAATCTTATGGGTTTACTTGTCCTTGTCTTTTTGCTTATTATTCCTCCCGGGCCTGCCACTCCACCAGGTGGCTAACACCGATCCTGAAACATTCATCCAGGGACCGAAGATGGCTGGAGCCAGTGCTGCAAACGGGCTTTTCAGTACGGTCATGGCCAGGCCTGATGCCATGCCACCGTTCTGCATCCCCACTTCAAAGGCCACCGTGCGGCAGTCCTTCTCCTTGAGTCTGAACAGTCGTGCAGACCAGTAACCCAACAGGTAGCCTGAGAGGTTATGCAAAATGGAAGCGGCCACCAGCAGCAGGCCCACCGACATAAGCTTGTCACTGCTCCTGGCTGTAATGATGGCTATGATGTATACAATCCCGGCCATGGAGACAACCGGCAATACCTTATCCATCCAGTTGGTAGGTCCCCTGAGGATCCCAACCACCAGCTTGGCCAGGGCAACAATCCCAATCAGGGCAAAACCGATCACCAGTCCCCCTTTGATGGCAGAGAAGGGACCCAATGCCGAGGGATCCATCCCCGCGCTCAACGCTGCCAGCAGGATTCCCAGTGCTGAAATACCCAGTAACCAGCCCCGGTGTTTGACCCAACTACCTTTACCATAAAGAATGGTATTGGCCAGCAGGCCAGCCAGGATCGGCACAATGATCATGTTCAGGATGGAGAACATCATCTCCACAAAATTGATGGGTACCATCCTGCCCGCGAGCAATTTCATCAGCAATGGGGTCATCACAGGTGAAAGCAGTGTGGAGCAGGAGGTCATGGTCACAGACAGGGCCACATTTCCTTTGGCCAGGTAGGCCATCAGGTTGGAGGCCACTCCACCTGGACAGGAACCTATCAGGATAATGCCTGCTGCGATCTCAGGCTCAAACCCAAACAGCAAAACCAGTCCCATGGCCAGAGCTGGCATGATTAGGAACTGCAGAAAGATCCCTATGAAAACAGGACCGGGCATTTTGAATACCCGTTTGAAATCATAGATATTCAGCGTCGTTCCCATACCGAACATAATGATCTGGATCAGCGGTACAATCAGAATGGCCAAATCCATGTCAAACCACGTATCAAATGCCTGAGGATAGATCATGGAAGCCGCCACTGCAGCAAAAACCCAGACGGTAAATGCATATTGCTTCAGCTTTTTCTGGCCCATGAGGTACAGAGCGCCACATCCCAGCAAAAGAATCAGTATGGGAGCCATTGGGGACTCTCCTTTCGAAAGGAATACACTACTTAGAATAAGGACTCCTGTCACAAACAACAGGATGCAGAATATATTATAGGGTTTAAGCTTCATAGTCAAAAGGAATAAGATGGCATATCAATGAATAAGAATCAATGACATACGGATTACATGGCCTGAATAAAACCTGTCATATTGGTTCTGATACTGTAAACCTTGTTGTAACTGGTCACATACAGGGTTTTCATATCCTCACCACCAAAACAGACACTCACCGGGAAGGTGGGGAAATTGACCATACCCACATATTTACCTTCTGAGTCAACTATCTGCAAACCGGCATGAGTGGCCACATAGAGGTTGCCCTCCTGGTCGATGGCCATGCCGTCGGCACTGGTTGTTTTTCCTTCCCTGTCCAGTACATCTTCCGTAAGGAACAGCTGGGCAAAAGCCCTGCCGTTGGACACGGTGCCATCCTCATTCACATCATAAGCCCACACAAAATTGTCCTTATCGCTGTCCACATTCCACCAGCTTTCATTGTCATAGGTGTTGTTAATGTACAGGGTTTTTCCATCCGGACTCAGGATCACCCCGTTGGGCATGGCAAATTCATCGGGTTCAACGATGCGTGTAAGTTCATTTGCAGGACTCAGGTAATAGACACATCGGCCCGGCTGGTTTTTCTCCGCATCGGGAGTGAATTGTGGATCAGTGAAATAGATCCCACCTTTGGAATCCAGAACCAGGTCGTTGGGACCATCCAGGGATTTTCCCATGTAGCTGTCTGCAAGAATGCGCATGACCTTGCCTCCAGGGGTCATCTCCACCACCTGGTGACCGAACATGTTACATACCGCCAGGTTTCCATTCCCCATGGCGGCCAGTCCGTTGGCCTGCATCTTGCCCGAAGTAATATTACGGTAAGTGCCATCAATCTCCATCTCCACTATGGAGCTTTTACCAGGATCTCCTCCCCAGCCCTGATCAAAATACATATTGGAGAAATAGAGTTTTCCGTCCATCCAGCATGGCCCTTCAGTAAAATACAGGCTGGGCTTGGTTTCTGCACCGTCAATTAGCAACTCTACCGTGGCATCCTCAGGAATAACTGCATGGTAAGTTTCCAGCATTTTCTGCATGGGGGTATCATAATCAGCCCTTGCCGGCCAGAAAATGTCAAGCGCGTCACAGCCAAGAGAACTGTTGGTCCCCCCGTGAACCATCTGGCCCGGAAGCAGCAGTATATCATCCTTCTCCATCAGCGTTGTCCCATCCAGGATGATCTCCTCTATGCCACCACGGAATACCAGCATCAGTTGTTCCTCCGGGTGGTTATGCTCTCCAAAGAACGATCCGGGATCCATGGTAATAAAACTTAACTGAAGGTTTTCGCCGGTGATGATCCTGGAATTGGCACCCGGAACCAGTTCGGTATACTGAAAATCGAAAAGGTCATACACCTTTCCAGCTTCAATGCTGGGTGATACAGGGAAGTCAGTCATCCTGACTGTCTTTGGAATATCAGTAGCGCCGGCCTTTTCCATATAGTCGGCTCGTACAGGGCTGTATATTTCGAGAATGCGGGCTCCCTGGTCTCCTGCAATCACCGCATTGTTGCTGCCTTCCGCAAGATAAACGAAATCGGTGCGGGGCGTGGCAGCATGGGTGCCATCGGGTGCTTCTCTCTTTCGGGAAATCATCTCAACATATTCGCTCCCGATCATTTGGCTGATATCGCCTTCCATCACAAAAACAAAGCGGTTGGCAGGAAGAACTTCCTGAGGAATCTTTGCACCGGCCTCCAGGGTGGTCATGCTCACAAGTGCACCATGTCCCCAGTATATCTTCGAATTCACCCCCGGATGGAGCAGGACCGGTTCAATGTCCTGAAGGGAGCTTACAACTCCGGCTTCAAGAGCGGGTGTCACTTTCGTGTTTGGAATATCATTCCTGACACGGCTGGTCAATCCAATTTCTTCAATTATCTGGTCATTGAGCTTTTGCCAGGCCGGTTGACTGCCACAGGCAGTCAGAAGTGCAACAAATAGTACAAACGCAATTCCCTGAAGGATACAGTTGAAAGGTTTTCTTGTGATCATGATGTTTTAAATTAGTGTTTGGTTATGTTTTTTGTTTCTATCCGAGCCCGTATGCTTTGATAAAGCACACCTATATTTTAAGTCTCTCTTCCGAGATGATCAGATCCGGAATGGTACCCTGAGCCTTAAGTCAGGCTGTCCCCAGGATTGCAATAACTAGAATTAAAAGTAGTCTTTTGTTCATAACAGTGCCAATTTAGGTTAATAAATTGTTTCCCACTGTCAGCAATAAAATCCATTACTTTAAGATAATTCATACCTCACTCTGGATATTAAGCATTTAAAACTATAAAAGATTAAATGGCTGCATGTGGGCTATTTATTCCAATTAGGTCCCTAAAATATGTCATTGTAAAGAAATCATAGCATAAATTTAAGGTAAATAATGCAATTCGAATCAAACAAAAGTTTTGTCATTCGCTGAACCTTTTATACGGGACAGTCATTTTATTGCAGAGAAATCCACCCGATGGCTACACCTGCTCCTTTGGTTATGCAATTTTCGCTCCATGAATCGGGATCCACCTAATGTTCAATCTTCCCTATGCCGAAATCTAACACCTTTGTGGAATATAACTATACCTCTTGACTATCCTCGTAGATTATCTTTGCTTTAGAGAATTGTTTTAGCTATGATGACACCTAAGTGTATTTTCAATTTTGACAAGATGATGTATACTTAACTGGTATATATTTAAGAATTAAATACAAATATATTTCTAAAATGAAGACAAAATATAGTTTGCAGGCGCTAAGCTTTTGTATTCTAATCCTTACGGGATGTTCAGGGAATCAATTTGAAGGAACAGCCATCGTCACGCAATATGGGTACACTAACTGTATTGAATTAAAAAACGATAATGTTAGGGTCGTGTTAGAGCCAAACATGGGAGGTCGTATCATTGTATATGAGTTGGACGGTAATAATGTACTGTACCACGATCCTTCTCAGGATGGTGCAGTCTATAATCCGGAAGGTAGAAATGTAAACCCATCAGGAGGCCGGTTTGATATTGGACCAGAAAAAATAATACCAAGAAGGCCTTCATTGTTCTTAGGTAAGTGGGAAGGCAAAATTATTGGTAATCGCGAAGCTCAATTGATAAGTCAGTCAGATACTTCCACAGGAGTTCAGTTGACAAGAAATTTTAAATTGGATAAGCAAAGCAGTAAACTTACTTACACACAAGTTATTAAAAACGTTAGTAATGAAACAAAGCACTATTGCGCATGGAGTCGCACTTTTGCAAAAGGAGGTGGAATATCTTTAACTCCTTTAAATGAACGAAGCAGGTTTCCAAAGGGGTTTATTGTATATGGTCCAGAAAAGAATGTTATGGACTATAGGCCTGCTCCTGAGCCAAATGTTAGAGTCAGAAATGGAATTCTCGAAATAATTGGCACCCCTGAACGACCAAAATACGTTATGGATGTAAGCGATGGATGGTTGGGCTACATCACGAAAGATGATCAATTATTTATTAAAAAATTCACTGTTTATCCAGACAGAGTTTATGGTGAGATGACTGCAGCAAATGTTTCAATCTGGTATTATAAAGAGGAGAAGTGCGAAATAGAACCAATCGGACCAATGGAGACTCTAAAGCAAGGGCAAGAAGCTTCTTTCACTGAGGTATGGTATCTTCAAGATTATAAGTACCCCGAAGATAAGCTCATAGATCAGATAAAACTTGTCGATATAATAAAAGAACTATAAATCGCTCTAGTAATCCTAAATCTGAATTTTAAAACAAACTCTCATCTTTGGATTATCTGGGAAAAGCTTTTATGCTGGTATTATGGATGCTAACAATGAGAAGTGGTTTTTGACAGATATGGGGATTGTGAAGATTGCTGACACACGGTTTACAATAGCTAATAAAAACAGCAAGTGGCATTCTCCAGAACCAAATTCCTCCTTCGCAACATAGACTCCCGATTCAAAACCCGGCGCAAGATATGCCGATAACAGAATTTTGAAAGAGTTGAATTGATTTTTACTGCATAAATAAAACCTATAATATTAGAAAATACCATCATGAAAAACATTCACATTTTATTAACTGCATTTATACTATTTACTACACATTTAGCTTTTGCTGAAATACCAGTTGTTGAGCTGGCATTAAAAAATGCCTCAGTTTCTACTCAAGGCAATG
>RCND010000180.1_pt1 | contig 35369 bp, 37 predicted proteins | sample 2041351 | NCBI WGS metagenome assembly RCND01 (sample SAMN09708230, study PRJNA481090) | Marine sediment metagenome, whole genome shotgun sequencing project. | biome: marine sediment; feature: ocean; material: sediment; isolation source: Sewage treatment plant 12B marine sediment (STP12B) ... | reverse complement strand
GTGACAGTTAGCTTTAATTTAGAAATGAAAAATGATAAACAGCGCCAATTCTAAAAGTGATGCCGTCTACATTAAGCTTTGAAGTAATATTATCTTGAGTAACTCTATATGTAGTGCCATTATAAACTACAGTATCAGTGTTGTATTTGTTTGTAACCTTTATGTCGGGATCTCTAAAACGAATTTCGCCGCGTGATGAAAAATTATCAAAAATCAGATAATCCATACCAACGCTAACTTGGATTCCGTAACCAATTTCACTTTCTACATTATCAAATTTTATATTGCCGAAATCTCTAGTTCTTTTACCGTAATATATTCCCAATCCACCGCCCATATAAAATTTGAAATCTTCAGTTGAAAAAGGAAGGAAATAAAAAATTGATAATTCTACCGGGTAAAGTTCATAACCGTCAGTTACAATAAATTGTCGTGAGCTCAAGTTTCTTCCTTTTTCTGCACCTTGCATATACTCAGCACTTAATCCCAAAATTATTGCATCATTAACTCGGTATCTTAATTCCGCAGAGTAGCTGTAAATTCCGTCAATTTCAAAATATATATTCTGATCAAGAATATTAGGTGCATTAGGATTTAGGAAAATTTTTGCAGTTGTGTTGTAGCTAAAATTTGTCGAGAGCGAAAGATCATAACCATTATATTGAGCAAAAATATAATTATTGAGGAGTAGTAAAAAACTAACATATTTAATCAATTTCTTCATAACCGGAATTGATAATAGGAAAAAATATAATTAGTGAAAAGAGAAAAATTAAGGATTAAATTTGGGGATGTATGCAAATCTGCCAGGTACTTTACCCCAAAGGATAGAAAGTGCCCGGCAAATAATATAACTATCTGTAAAACATATGTCTGTTGTCTTTAATATCAGCGTTTTCTTTTAGAGAGGCAATCCAATCCGAAAATATTCTGCTTTTCTTTTGGTTCAATAAATTATCTCTTAAAGAATTTTTCTGAATTGAATAAAGAGTTGAATCAATTTCAGAGCGTTCGGTGACCTTTAACAAATAAGCACCTCTGTTAGCTCTTATCGGATCAGTAATTTTATTTAATTCAGCTTCAAGAGCGGCTTGTGCAAATGCAAAATCTCTTCCAATTCCTGGGATTGTTCCGGCGGCAGTAAAGTTACTTGCGGTAGAAACTCTAGCTTTCTCATAAACAACTTTTGCAACACTTAAATCTCCGCTTTGACTAGCTTTTGCTCTAATTTCATTTGCAATTTTAACAGCTCTATCAAGTTTCTTTTCTCTAAGTAATTTACTCTTAATTGTAGCTGAAACTTCTTCAAAAGGTTTTTTACCTTCTTTGATAATTTCAGAAACTTTTACAACAGCATAACCTGCAGGCACTTTGAAAGGTGAACTGATTTCATTCAAACCACTATCAAATGAAAATCTCAGCAATGCGTTATTGGCCCCAAGCCCTGGTGTAACCTTTGTCTCTTCCTTAAATTGAGGAGTTTCTTTAATTTCATACTCAAGCAATTCGGCCTCAGATTCAAAATCATTTTTATCTGCAATGTATGAAAAGTCATTTGCATTATCATAGGCTCTATCAAGTGTAGTCGCAGAGGCTCTAATTTCGTTAACAATTTTTTCAACGACATACTTTTTGTTACTTTTTCCTGTTACTTTAATAATATGGTAACCGAATTGTGTTTTAATTGGTTTTTGTATTTGTTCTATTCTGCCGTTAAAAGAAGCATTTTCAAATTCTTTAACCATCTGGCCCTTACCAAACCACCCAAGATCACCACCGCTTGAAGCACTGCCGTCTTCCGATTTTTCTTTTGCAACTTCTGCAAAATCAGCACCACTCATAAGTTCTTTATAAATTTGGTCAATTTTTTCTTTGGCTGCATCTTCATCGGTACCGGATTTTATTAAAATATGAGATGCTCGAACCAATGGTTCATCACTATTTATGGTTTTATTCAATTTATAAACAACATATCCTTCATTTGTTACAACCGGACCAATTATAGCACCCGGATCTGACTCGGCGATTAAGCTGCTTGCTACCTTTGGTAATAAACTTAATGATACTGTATCATCAGAATAAGGCTGATCTGAATATATTTCAATATAGGTCTTAAATGTAGAAGTATCACCTTCTAATTTTTCAACGATTGCTGCTAAATTCTTTTTAATTGCAGATGAATCATCCTTTGTAGGTGCGTTACTGAAGAGCACATATTTTATTTTACGTTGTGCATCGACCTTAAATTCCTCATCATTCTCTTTATAATATTTCATCATTTCGTCTTCGGTTACAGTTACAGCACTATCTGCCATAGTGTTTGCATCAACCAAAACATAATCAGCGGTCATTTTAACGTTCTGCTCAACAAACTTTCTTTTAATCTCTTGATCACTTACAACTACCGCAGCATTAAGAAAGGTTCCTAATTTCTGCTGCACTAACTGCTGTTTAACAACTTGTTCGGTTTGAAGCATTGCTTCTTTATTATTAGGATCTAAAATTGCTTGATCATAAGCTTGTCGATTAAACTTACCTGTTGAATCTATAAAATACTGAGTAATAATTTCTGGGGGATTTGGACCCTGAATTGTACTTATAATTTCTTCATCAGTAACAAAAATACCAAGTTCTTTTATTTTTTCATCAATAAGTTTTTGAGAAATGATATTGTCCCAAACTTGATCTCTAAATGCATCAAGCTGACTCTCGGGTATTTCTTGTCCGGTTTGAGCTACTTGGTTTTTCCTGTATTGTTCAACCAAATTAGAAAATTCTTGATAAGTAATATCTTCACCATTGATTGAGCCTACATTATTTGTACTTGTTACCATTACATCTGCAAGTTTAGAATCAGAAAGCACCATAAAAACAACAAAAAGACCACCAACGGCAATAATAAACCATGGAGCTAGGCTTCGCATTCTCGCCATCATTCCCATATTTAACTACTCCTATATTTCTCTATGTTTAAAATTATCTAATTAATAAAGTTAGATACACAAGATATGAAAAGCAATATTTTAAATTTGCTCAGTGTTTTCAAATAAAGAATATATACCTAATAAAATAATTATAAATTCTTTATTATAATTTGCAAGTATATCTACCCTTATGTAATTTTATAATAGAATATCAAAACAATCATCAATAGGCTTAATATGCTTTCATTTTTTGATACGTGGTTACCCTTCTTATACTTGTATGGTGTTGGAGGGTTTTTCTTTTTAGTGGGAATGGTAATTATTAGAAAGAGCGGAGCAATTAATCTCGGTATTAAAAAACACAGATTTTGGTACAGGGTTTTAATTTTTGGCTTTTTCTATTTTGTTGTTCTTCATGCATTTTTTATAATTTTAGCACTTTATTGGTAGGTATATGGAAACTACGACAACTCAAGGAATTCAGACTTTTCACAATATTGGCTCTTCAACAGATTGGATTGTAATGGTGGTTTACTTTCTGGTCATTATGCTCTTCGGAACTTATTTTGGTAGATATAACAGAAGCACTAAAGACTTTTTCTTTGGCGGAAGAAGGTTTGCTTGGTGGCTAATTGCTTTTTCAATTGTTGCAACCGGAGTTGGAAGTCATAGTTTTGTAAAGTACTCCGCAAAAGGATTTGAACACGGAATATCTTCAACAATGACCTATATAAACGATTGGTTCTTTCTGCCGTTTTTCCTTTTTGGGTGGCTGCCGATTATTGTTTATACTAAGATCAGATCAATTCCTGAATATTTTGAAAAAAGATTCAGTCCCTCTGCAAGATTTTTAGCTACAATACTTTTACTCTTTTACATGATCGGTTACATTGGAATTGGTTTTCTTACTCTTGGGAAAGCTGTAATGCCGCTATTACCGGAGAGTTTCAGTTTATTTGGATCTGAATACCAGATTACGCTAATGGGAGCTGTAATTGTAATTGCTGTAATTACAGGAATTTATATTACATTCGGCGGACAAACTGCGGTAATTTTCACTGATTTACTTCAGGGTTTTATCTTGCTCTTCGCTGGATTTTTGCTCTTCTTTTTGGGAGTCTCATATATTGGCGGCATTGATATTTTCTGGAATCTCTTGCCCACCGAATTTCAAATGCCGTTGGCTAAATTTAATGAACCCTCCAGTTTTAATTTTGTGGGGATATTTTGGCAGGATGGTGTTGCCGGCTCAATTGGGTTCTTGTTTATGAATATGGGACTGATCATGCGATTCATGGCAACAAAAAGTGTTGATGAAGGAAGAAAGGCAGCAACTTTTAATATTTTATTTATGCTGCCGCTTTCGGCAATTGTTGTTGGTAATGCCGGGTGGATTGGGAAAGCATTATCTATATCCAATCCGGAATTAGTCCCTCCCAATACTTCACCCGATCAAATTTTTGTGGTGGTAGCCAATATTGTCGCTTTGCCCGGTGTTTTTGGTTTCATTATGGCGGCGCTTACTGCGGCACTTATGTCAACCGTTGATACTCTCATTAATGCAACTGCGGCTATCTATATTAATGATGTTTACAGACCGACTAAAAAATTTCTTAAACGAAAAATTCTTTCCAAAAAAGAAACTGATACAAAGGAATTAGCTGCGGCAAGATATTCATCAGTAGTAATCACTGCATTAGGGGTACTCTCGGTTTTAGCTTTTAAGAGTTTCCCAACAGTTTATGAGGCGCATGGATATTTCCATTCAACTTTAACTCCGCCCTTGGTTGTCGCAATATTTTTGGGCTTATTCTGGCGAAAATTTACACCAGCAGCAGTTATTGCTACATTTGTGAGTGGAGTTGCATTAATGATTGTGGGATTGTACGATCCAACTGTCATAATACCTTTTGATCATGGAATTCATATGGATCCGGATCATCCATATTCCTATATTCGAGCTCTTTATAATATGTTCGTTTGTGTGGTTGCGGCAGTTATAGTAACCGTTACTACAGCTCAGCAAGAACAAATTGTTAAATCATTAAAAAGTAAAGATAATGGAAAGGTATCGGTTTATATTTTATTAGCAGTATCAATTTTGGTATTTATAATCGTACTTTTCAATCTTGCTCCGCTTTCTATCCAATTTATTGGTATTGCAATAATGATGTTCAGTACATCAATTGTCTCTACTTACTTTATTGATTATGATCCCGTTGCACAGATTAATGGTCTCACTGTTTGGTCAGTTGCACAAGCTAAAGAATTTTTCAAGGGAAGCAAAATAAACGATGCAGAAGGGAAGAAAGTTATTGTAAATTGGAAAATTAAAGAAGGCGAAGAAGAAACGGCTAACTTCTCTAAGAGTGAAATGGAAATAATGAAAGCAAATGTTGGTGATCTTGTTTACTTATGTGATGTAAGAAAATATCTCGGCGGATTAAAATCGGTCCATTCAACATTTGGCGAACCTCACGATGAGGACGGAATAGTCTATATTACCAATGAAGATTTTTTAAATGGTGTGTTTGAGAAAGATAAAAAGTTAACTGCAGAAAAAGAAATGTAGAATTAAATTTCAGTATTTTTAAAGCCGTCACTATTTGGCGGCTTTTTTTATGCATTAAAATTAACTGAACAATTCTGATAAAAACCTTAATTTTGAAACAATAAAATAATATGAGTCTATGAACGCAAAAAAATATAATAATATTAAACTATTTTTCAATATCTCAAAAACAATTGTCACCTTTGTTCTGATTTTTCTATTTGTGGCTCTGGGATATAGCGAAAGTCTTGTCGAATACATTAAGCAATCTGTTACAAATCCTTATTTGGTTTTACTAGTTTTTGTATTAGCTGCTGGAATTGCAATGTCTGTTTTATTTTTTCCTCTTAATTTCTACACAGAATTTATTTTAGAGCATAAGTATAATTTATCTAACCAAAAGTTTTTTGCGTGGATTTGGGAAAATTTTAAAGCTACTCTTGTAGGTGGAGTAATTGGGATTCCTTTATTACTAATTTTCTATTATGTATTAGAAAGTTACGGAAGTTTATGGTGGCTGCCATTTTCAATTTTATTGTTTATAGTATCAGTAATTTTATCGAAAATAGTTCCAATTATAATTTTACCATTATTCTATAAAGTAACACCAATTGAAGATGAAGACCTGAAATCAAGAATAATGAAACTTTCTCAAAATGTTAACATGAAGGTTGAAAATATTTTTCAGTTTAACATGAGTAAGAATACTAAAAAAGCAAATGCGGCTTTTACCGGATTGGGAAAAACAAAGAAAATTTTACTTGGTGATACTCTTACAAGTGATTTTACCAACGATGAAATTGAAACAGTTATAGCTCACGAACTTGGGCACTACAAGCATAAACACATCATCATAAATCTTGTTGTTGGAACCATTACCAGTTTTTTAACTCTCTACATAATTTCTGTTTTATACTCAAATTCACTAAGCTGGTTTGGATTTAGTGAAATTACAGAAATTGCTGCATTGCCAATTTTAAGTTTATGGGGAATGATTATTGGTCTGGTTCAAACACCACTGACAAATATCCTTTCCCGCAAACATGAATATCAAGCCGATGAATATGCTATAAAATCAACGAATAAGAAAGAAGTGTTTATAAATACTTTAAATAAATTGACTGAGCAAAACTTAAGCGATAAAGATCCTCATCCTTTGGTTGAATGGTTTTTCTACAGCCATCCCTCAACTAAAAATAGGGTGGCATACATAAATAATCTTACTGTTAAATAGGGAATAAAATGTCAGTAACAAAAAATGATGTAAAAAAAATAGCTGAGCTGGCTCGATTAGAGTTTAATGAGTCAGAATTGGAAAACTATACAAGTGAAATGAACAAAATGCTTGATTATGTTGATAAGCTGAACGAACTTGATACAGAAAATATTCAACCTCTATCTCATCCGATTGAAAACACAAATGTTTTTAGAGATGATGAAGTTAAGAAGTCAACCAAAAGGGAAGATGCTCTTAAGAACGCTCCCGACAAATCTTCAGAATACTTTAAAGTGCCAAAAGTTATTAGTCAGAGCAAATAAAAATTAGTTATGATAATAGGAATAATTCCAGCTCGATTTGCTTCAACTCGGCTACCAGGTAAACCTTTGGTAGATATTGGCGGTAAGCCAATGCTGCAGCATACCTACGAGAGCGCTAAAAAATCAAGATTACTTTCAGATGTAGTTATTGCAGTTGATGATGAAAGGGTTTATGAAGCCGCAAAAAAATTTGGCGCTGAAGTTCAAATGACACCGAAGGAATTAGAAACCGGTTCTGATAGAATTGCTTATGTTGCTCAAAAGTTATCAACAGCAGAAATTATTGTGAATATACAAGGCGATGAACCATTTATACCAGGAACTATGATAGACGAAGCAATTGAACCTTTACTATTTGATAAGCGTGTTTCGATCTCGACATTAGCTAAAAGAATATTTTCACCGAGTGAGTTGAATTCTCCTTCAATTCCCAAAGTGGTTTTTGATTATAATAATTATGCATTATACTTTTCCAGATCACCAATTCCTTATGTCCGTGATTCAGTCTCTGATAGTCAAAAATTGCGTGTAGCAGATATTTATAAGCATATTGGACTTTACGTTTACAGAAAACCGGAATTATTAAAATTTACATCTTTAAGACCGACTGATTTAGAAAAGTATGAAAAGCTTGAACAGCTAAGAATGCTTGAAAATAATATGAAAATTAAGGTAGTTGTTACTGAATTTGAAAGTCTGTCTGTTGACACACAAGATGATTTGGATATTGCGCGTTTGCATTATAAAAATATTAGCGTGGGGAAAAAAATATGAGAATTCCATCAAAACTCAGTTTGGCAAATATTCCAACACCGGTTCAGAACATTAATTTTGATGGCTGCAAATTTCAAATTAAGAGAGACGATTTAACCGGAGTTGAATTGACCGGAAATAAAGTTAGGAAATTGGAGTATCTTCTTCATGATGCAAAAAAGAAAAAGTGTAATTATATTTTTACTTCAGGAGGAGATCAATCGAATCATGCTCGTGCAACTTGTATTGCGGCAACCTCTCTAGGTTTTAAGTCAAAATTATTTTTATGGGGAAATCAGAATCAGAATCCAGATGGCAATTTATTTTTAGATAAACTTACGGGCACAGAAATAAAATTTCTCACCAAAAAAGAATACAAAAATGTTTATAAAATAATGATAGCGGAAAGCGAAGTTCTAAAGAAAAAAAAGGAAAAAGCTTATGTTATACCTTCTGGAGGTTCATCAATTGTTGGAATTTGGGGATACATAAATTTTGTAAAAGAACTGAATGAACAGATCGATCTTAAAAAAATTAAAGGGATAGTATTTGCAAATGGTTCAGCCGGTACGGCTTCCGGAATACTTTTAGGCAGTGCACTTTTAGGAGTAAACCTAAAAATATTTCCTGTAATTGTACTGGACACCAAAGAGCAAGTTTATGACGAGATCGAAACATTAACAACTGAATGCATCAAAGAGTTTGGACTTGACGTAAAAGCAAACATGAAAAATATTGAAATTATTGAAGGTTATTCAGAAGAAGGATATAAAAATATTAGCCCGGATAAAATTAAACTAATCAATAAATTCTTTAGAGAAACCGGAATATTGCTTGATCCCACTTATACCGGGAAAGCATTTACAGCGTATTATGAAAATTTTATAAGGTCAAAGAAAAAGAGCAATACGTTATTCCTTCATACCGGTGGAATTTTTGGAGCTTTTGCAAAAAAGAAAAATTACTTAGATTAAAGCCATAAATTTGTTATACTGATTTTATTGAATTCACGAATCTGAATTTTCTTAATCAAAATTGTTAGGAATTAAGATGGAAAGAAAAATAAGAGTACTGATTGCGAAATCTGGATTAGATGGTCATGATAGAGGAGCAAAAGTAATTGCTGCTGCCTTGCGTGATGCAGGGATGGAAGTAATTTATCTCGGTTTACGTCAAACTCCACAAATGATTGTAAGTGCTGCTGTTCAAGAAGATGTTGACGCAATTGGAATTAGTATTCTTTCCGGCGCACATATGACAGTTTTTCCGGCAATTCTTGATGAAATGAAAAAGAATGAAATAGATGATGTTTTACTTTTTGGCGGTGGAATTATTCCGGAAAATGATTTGACAAAACTAAAAGAAATGGGCGTTGGTGAACTTTTTACTCCCGGAGCATCTATGAATGAAGTGGTTGACTTTTTAAAGAAATGGGTTGTTGAACATCCTAGAGAATTTGTGTAGAAAGTAAATTAGAAAAACCTCTAACAGAATTGTACTAAATCACCCAATCTAAAATTTATGAATTAGTTTAATTATTTAAAGTCTCCGCTAAAATTTCAATATTCCTTGTGTTTTATTATCCTCACTTTTTTGATTATCTTTATAACTTAACTAAAAAACGAATATTATTAAATTGAATGCTTTTTCTAAAAGAATAATCTATGTAGATATCATGCGTGCCTTTGCAGTTTTAATGATGATTCAAGGGCATACTGTAGATACATTTTTGGCCGATGAATATAGAACAATGGATTCAATCACATTTTCAATTTGGAATACATTACGCGGATTTACTGCTCCAATTTTTATGTTTACAGCCGGATTGATTTTTACCTACTTACTAAAAGCAGAAGATTTTGAGTTCACAAAAAATCCAAGGATCAAAAAAGGATTAAAACGCGGGTTAATGCTAATTGGAATTGGATATTTACTTAGATATCCAACTTACAGAATATTTGATTTTACATATGTAAGTCAAGGTCAATGGGACATATTTTTTGCCGTTGATGCTCTTCACCTCATTGGTTTTGGTATGATTGCAATTATAGCTATTACTTTTTTATCAAAACGTCTTCATCTAAGTATGAACTTCTTATTCAGTATAATAATTATGTTTTTACTTTTGGTAAGTCCAATTGTCAATGAAGTTAAATGGAATATTTTTTTACCGCAATATTTGTCATCTTATTTAACAAGAAGTTACGGTTCATTATTTCCACTATTCCCTTGGTTGGTTTATGGTTTAGCAGGCGGTTTACTCGGAAATTATCTTTATAAGAATGATGGGATTTATGCAAAGAAAAGATTTTCCTTTATGCTCTCTACAATTGGAATTTCGTTAATTTTAATATCATTTGTTTTATTTGAAATAGAAGCAGCAGTTCTTGATGAAATTAAATATTGGTTTTTCAGTACTGGTATTGTTTTTCTTAGAGTCGGTTCTGTTATCTTATTAAATGGAGTTATGGCTTTTATTGTTCGTAAGTTTAATACTATCCCTGAGATCATTAAAGAAACCGGTAAGAAAACTTTAATGCTGTATGTAATTCATGTAGTAATTTTGTATGGATCAGCATGGTTCCCTGGATTTTACAAGTACTTTTCAAGAAGTTTTAATCCTTTAGAAACTTTAGCTGCGGTAATTTTAATGTTATCAGCAATGTTGGCAATTGTTCATTATAGCGGTAAAATTAAACTGATCAGAAAACGAAAAATAGTTTTAAATAAGATATAATTTATGAGAGAATCAGAAAGCACAAATCCAATTGTAAATGAAGAAGAGAGAAACTTTGAGCAGACAATACGTCCGAAAGTATTTTCCGATTTTACCGGTCAAAAGAAAATAACTGATAACTTAAAAGTTTTTATAGGTGCAGCAAAAAAAAGAGGGGAAAGTTTAGATCACGTTTTGTTAACTGGTCCACCGGGATTAGGAAAAACAACATTAGCAAATATTATTGCTAATGAAATGGGGGTTAAAGTTAAAACTACCAGCGGACCGGTGCTTGAAAAACCAGGCGATCTTGCCGGACTTCTAACTAATCTTGAAGAAAACTCGGTATTATTTATTGATGAAATTCATAGACTAAGTTCTGTTGTTGAAGAATATCTTTATTCAGCAATGGAAGATTACAAGATCGATATTATGATTGACAGTGGTCCCAGCGCCAGGACCGTTCAGATTAAACTGCCTCAATATACATTGGTTGGTGCAACGACAAGAGCAGGATTGTTAACAGCTCCCCTAAGAGACCGTTTTGGTATTAAATCAAGATTAGACTATTACGACAGCGTTTTATTAAGCAAAATCATTAAGCGTTCATCCCAAATATTAGAAGTTGCTATTGATGAAAATGCTGCAGAGGAAATTGCGAAACGCTCAAGAGGCACACCCCGAATTGCAAATAGGCTATTGCGAAGAACTAGGGACTTTGCTGATTTTGAAGGACTAGAATTGATAAACTTAGCCATTGCAAAAAAAGCTTTAACTGCTTTAGAAGTTGATGATTTGGGCCTTGACGAAATGGATAAAGCAATTATACTCACAATTATTGAAAAATTTAAAGGCGGTCCGGTGGGTCTTGGCACTTTAGCCGTTTCCGTAAATGAAGATCCCGGAACTTTGGAAGAAGTTTATGAACCCTTTTTAATTCAGCAGGGGTTTATTCAAAGAACACCAAGAGGCAGAGAGGCAACAGATCTAGCTTACGTACGTTTTGGAAAAACTAAAAAAAATGTTAGCAATCAAAATGATTTGTTTAAGGCTGGTTAATCTATGGTGAAAATTAACAATATAATTTTTGGAGATAATTCTCCTTTCGTTTTGATTGCAGGCCCTTGTGTAATTGAAAATAGAGATATGATTATTTCAACTGCGGAAAGAATAAAAGAGATTACTTCAAAGCTAAATATCCCTTTTGTGTTCAAGTCGAGTTTTAAAAAAGCAAACCGCACAAGCCTAAATTCTTTTACTGGAATTGATTTTGATAGAGTATTAAAAATTTTTGAAGAAGTAAAACATGAATTCAATTTTCCACTTTTGACGGACGTACATACCGAAAAAGATATTGAATCAATATCTCCATACGTGGATATTTTGCAAATTCCGGCTTTCTTATGCAGGCAAACAGATCTACTAATAGCTGCTGGTAACTCCGGGAAAATTGTTAATGTTAAGAAAGGTCAGTTCCTTGCTCCTGAAGATATGAAGCATGTAGTTCAAAAAATTGAAAGTACTGGAAATACCAATATATTATTGACCGAACGAGGCTCTTCATTTGGCTATCATAATTTAGTTGTTGATATGCGTTCATTAATTACTATGAACGAACTTGGTTATCCGGTTGTAATGGATGCAACTCATTCTGTTCAAATGCCAAGTAACTCAAACGTAACAGGAGGTCAACCGAAATTTATTGAACCGTTAAGCAAAGCTGCTGCCGCTGTTGGTATTGACGCTTTATTTTTAGAAGTACACCCCAATCCTCCTAATGCACTAAGCGATGCCGGAAGTCAGCTTCATATAGACAAATTAGAAAACTTGTTAATGAAAGTTCAGCAAATAGATAGTATTGTTAAAGGTTATTGAATGACTGATAAAAATATACTAGATAAGGGTAAAAGAGTAATACAGATTGAGACCGAAGCTGTTAAAGGATTGCTTGAAAGAATTGACGATTCATTTGTGGAAGCAGTTAGACTTATTTACAAATCTGCCGGTAGAATTGTCTTCACTGGAATGGGAAAGTCGGGTCTAATTGCAAGGAAAATAGTTGCTACGTTAAACTCTACTGGTACTGCTGCAATTTATATGCACCCAACTGATGCTCTACATGGTGATTTGGGGATGGTAAGAAAAGGTGATATTGCAATCATAATTTCTAAAAGTGGCGCAACCGAAGAACTAAATAATTTGATCACAATGTTCAACCGAATGAAAGTTAAAATTGTTGGAATACTTGGTGATCCTCACTCAGTTCTGGCTAAAAATTGCGATATTGTTTTAAATGTTAGCGTAACAGAAGAAGCTTGTCCTTATGATTTAGCCCCAACGTCATCAACTACCGCTGCATTGGTTTTAGGCGACGCTTTAGCGATCGCAGTTTTAGAACTTAGAGGATTTACCGAAAATGATTTTGCTCTTCTTCATCCGGCTGGAAGTTTGGGCAAAAGACTTTCATTAAAAATTGCAGAAATTATGTACAAGGATGATGACCTTCCGATTGTAAATGAGAATTCCTCAATTAAAGATACAATTTTAGAAATGACTGATAAGCGGCTCGGTGCAACTTGTATTGTTGATCAAACTAACAAACTAGTTGGTATTGTTACGGATGGCGATTTAAGAAGACAGCTTGAAAAATCACTGGATCTCAGTAATCTTAAAGCTCTTGATTTAATGACGAAAAATCCCAAAACAATCAATGCCGATCTGCTGGCTTCATTTGCCATGCAGAAAATGGAGAATTTCAATATAACTTCTCTTGTTGCAGTAAATGAAAAAGATGAACCCGTTGGTTTAGTTCATCTACACGATCTTGTAAAGCTAGGATTGCAGAGAAGATGAAAAACCGCTATCTGATATATTTTTTTTTAACTAGTCTATTCTTAACTAACTGCTCCGAAAAAAAATTAAAGCCTCAAATTGACGAATCGATTATCAGTGAAGAATTACCCGATCAAGAAAGTCAAAATGCCAAAATAACTTTTACCGAAGAAGGGAAACTAAAAGCAATTCTATACGCAGATAACATTAAGGTTATCGGTAATAAGAATGAAAAACTGCTAGAGAATGTAAAGATAGAATTTTATAATGAAGAAGAAATTAAAACTTCGACACTTACATCTTTAAAAGGAAAAATTGATGATTTAACGCAAGATATGTACGCAGTTGAAAATGTTGTTGCAGTTAGTGATAGCGGAGTAACTCTTACAACTGATGAATTAATCTGGAAAAACAAAACAAAAAAAATAGTAACTGATAAATTTGTCAGAATTGTTAGGGAAGAAGAAATAATAGAAGGTTATGGATTTGAGTCCGATCAGAACTTAACCAACTACACAATTTTTAATATTACATACATTACCACCATGGATGATGAATGATCCGGAAAACTAAAAATATAATTTGGATCTTATTTGTCACTTCTATAATTATTTACGGACAAGAAAATGTTAGTAAACTAAAAATTGTTGGAGACAGCTTAAAAGGGAAAGTGGTTGATGGAAGAAGTCTAAGAGAAGTTATCGGCAATGTAGTAATTACCCAAGATGACGTTACAATTACATGTAATAAAGCTATTCAGTTTATTGCAGCAAATAATGCTGAATTAATTGGTAATGTTGTAATTATTCAAGATAGTGTAATAATAAAAACTGAACGCGGTAAATATTTTGGAACCTCTAGAATTGCAATGAGCGACTCTTCCGTTCACCTCAATAACAGAAAAATGGATTTAACTGCTGACAAAGGTAATTATAACCTTGAAACCAAGATTGCTAATTTTTATGGAAATGTGAACTTTAGGGATTCAGTCACTAATCTCAGTTCCCAAAGTCTTGTTTACAAAAAAGATATTGAGGAAATAATTGCCGTTGGAAGTGTTGTTGTTTCTGATACTGCTTCCAATATTAAAGCGGATAGTTTAATTCATTTTAGGAATACAAGATTTTCTAGAGGATTTGGAAACGTAATTGTTGAAAGCAATGAGAACAACTTAACAATATTCGGTGATACTCTAGTAGATAATAAACTGGAGAATGTTACCAAAATATTGGGCAATCCTTTCCTTACTCAAATTGAAGAACTAAATAATGGTAAATTTGATACACTGTTTATTAAGTCGAAAGTATTAGAATCTAGAAATGATAGTACTGAAAGCCTTTACGCAATTGACTCCGTTCAAATAATCAGAGGCGGGTTTTTATCTAATAATGATTTTACAATTTATAGCCGTTCAGGAGAGCAGATTAAAATTTTTAAGCAAGAAAATAAATCCACTCCGGTTTTGTGGTATGAAAACAGCCAGATAATAGGGGATTCTATTTATATAGCTTTGGATAGCAGTAAAATTAAGAATGTAGATATTATTAAGGATGCTATTTTGATATCGCAAGATTCAACTTATGAGTTTAGGTATAATCAAATGTCTGGCGATACAATTCATTTGAGTTTCGAAAATAGCAAACTCTCGCAGACAAAAGTAAATGGGAATGTACTAAGTATATACTATTTATATGAAGAAGAAGAACCTAACGGGCTTTTAAAATCAAGTGCAAATGAAATTGTTATAGTTTTTGAGGATAGCAAAGTAAGTGAAGTTAAACTTTTTGGGAGTCCAATAAGTGAGTTTCATCCCGAAAATTTAGTAATTAACAATGAAAAAAGTTTTACACTTCCTTCATTTTTTATATATCCGAATAAACCAGATCGTTTTAAATTTAAGTCAATATTCCTAAAAAATAAACTAAAGTAAACTATGCCGGATAAATCAACACTTAGCAGTAAAGAATTAGTAAAGATATACAAGAAGCGAACAGTTGTGGACAAAGTTTCCGTAAATGTTACACAAGGTGAAGTTGTTGGATTACTTGGACCAAACGGAGCTGGAAAGACAACAACTTTTTATATGATTGTTGGAATGATTAAGCCAAATGGCGGTAAAGTGTTTCTAAACAAATCCAACATTACTGAACAGCCAATGTATAAGCGTGCGAAGATGGGAATAGGATATCTTCCTCAAGAGGCTTCGGTGTTCCGCAGACTAAGTGTTGAAGATAATATTATGGCTGTCTTAGAAATGCTTGATCTTAATAAAAAAGAGAGAAAAGAAAAGCAGGAAAGTTTGCTTGATGAACTAAGTATAGGAAATATAAGAAAAAGCAAAGGATTTCAGTTAAGCGGCGGTGAAAGAAGAAGGACTGAAATTGCTCGTGCGCTTGCAACGGATCCGGATTTCATATTGCTCGATGAACCATTTGCCGGGGTTGACCCAATTGCAGTCGAAGACATTATGAGTATAGTGGCTAACCTAAAAAACAAAGGAATTGGCATCTTAATTACCGACCATAACGTTCACGAAACTTTGAGTATTGTTGATAGAGCTTACATTTTAATAGAAGGAAAGATATTCAAAGAGGGAAGAGCCGAAGATCTAGCCGCTGATGAGGAAGTTAAGAAGTTATATCTTGGCGAAAAATTTAAGTTGGAGAGATATGTTTAAAATTAAAAAGCCCTCATAAAAATCATCCCCTGATTTTAATGAAGGCTTAACAACCTCCTCTCACAAAACGTGAGTAACGTTTTTAAAAGGAAGTATAACTTATCTTCCTAGATGATTCGCTATTTCTTAATGTTTTTTCGGTTTTAAGATAAACCCTTTTTTTAAGATGTTTAGTTCCTCATCTATTTCAAACGTAAGAATAAATTTTATAAATATCAACATTTATTCTGCCTGTTCCAATATTTTAAAGAGTGACTCATCATCAACAATCAGCAAATTTGATTTTACTAACCTTGGAATTAGTTTATTCCAGTTTATATTTTTCTTAAAAACTTCTCTAAACAACGGAAGTGATTCATCAACATTACCAATACTTGCAAGGGAAACGGCATGCCAAAATTTCATTTCTTCATTCTCGGGGAACAATTTCTCGGCAGCTGAATATTCCTTCATTGCTAAATCCATATCATTGTGTTCTATTGCCAAATCACCCTTATTCATATGTTCATAAGCTTTGTGGACTTTTAGAATTCTTCTCAATTCTTTTAGCGGTTCCGGGTGGTCATCGACTCGAATATCAACCTTTCTATCTAACCAAGATTGCCCAGTTGTTTCCGGTTTAACAACCAATAACGCCGCAGATTGTTTCCCACGGATATCTCCACCTTCGGCTTCTGCAGCTTCAAGTGCTAACATTAATCTTTCTTCCAAGGAGCCGGTAGAATTCTCAAAAGAATTTGCCATTGCACTTGGAACAGTTTCGTTCAGCATCATATTTGCCTGAACAGAATAGTTTTTACCAATTTTATGACCGGCATAGTCAATACAGTCTTTTCCCGTAAAAGCAGCTAATTTACCTTTTGAATCTAAAATTGCAAGCTGTCTCACATTCCTGCCTGCGTCATTGTCAATCATTAAATCTAATACCTGCTTAGCATTTAAACCTTGTTTTAATAGTTCTAATCCTCTCGGACCAAATGATGGATTAACGAATGACTGAGTAGCAACAACTCCAACACCGGCTTCACCCCAAGAGACTATTGTTCCCACCGAATACCAATGGGATTGAACTGCTACGCCCATTTCACCGGTTAGTGTATCAATCGCCACAATGGAGTAAGTGTGTGCAAATGGTTCAGTTCCATAAAAATTTTGAGCAAAATTTGTATTGAATAATATTACAAAAGCGATAATTAAATATTTTTTCATAAAACTTCTTCTTCTTGGTTATTTTCAAAAATTAAACTTATTAATAAATCATCTTTTTCTGGTTTAAAGTCATTTTTATCGGAAAAGACTTTTAATTTGTTTTCACTTAAAACAAAAAGTGGATGCATGAGTCCTTGCTGATATTTGTCAACAAAATTTTGGTAGGTAAATTCGGTTGTTATTTTATTTGCTTTTACTATTAAAGACTGATCATATTTTTCAATATCTGGAAAATTCAAATTTTGTGAGGATAAAAAATTTCGTCTCATTCCCTTAGAAATATCTTGCTCAAGATTTGGGGTTGTATTTACTTGGAAAACATTTGAGTTACCAAAGATTTTTGCATAATAAATCGCAGCAAATGAATTAACACCTTTGTTAGGTGTAAAGCCAATAAACTTACCAATTCCTTCCAAGTTTATTTGTTCAATAGTTTTTTCCGAAACAATACTTCCAAAACAAGTATCGTAGCCTTGTTGTCTGGCAAGTGTAACCTTATCCCAACTATTGTCAACGAATAACACTCGAATTTTATGTTCCTGTAAAACTTTATATATCTGCATTCCAACGTTATTTATACCGGCAATTAAAATCCCTTGGGGATCGGGATCTGAAAGTTTTAATACTCTTGCTAAAGGTATTGCACTTAATCCATAAACCAAAATTGTAGCAACTATTACAATAAACATAATAGGAACAAGAACTTCTGCACCTTCATATCCATTGATTGCCAACTCTAAAGAAAAAATTGATGCCACAGCTGCCGCAACAATTCCTCTAGGCGCCATGAATGATAAATAAAGCTTTTCTTTCCAGGTTAAATTGGAACCCAAAGTAGAGAAGAAAATTGTTGCCGGTCTTATAACTATAATTAAAACTATTATAAATTGTAGAGTACCAAAATTTATTAATTCCAGATCAGATATTTTTAATCTTGCTGCTAATACAATAAAAAGTGAAGAAAGAAGAAGTACTCCTAAATTTTCTTTGAACTCAATAATATGTTCAATAAGAATTTGCTTCTGATTAGCCAAATAAATTCCCATAAGTGTTACGGCAAACAAACCACTCTCACTTTGAATAAAGTTAGAGGATGCAAACACTAAAACTAAAGTTGCAAGAGTTGCCGGGTTTTGCAGGTAATCCGGAATATAATCTTTCTTAATCAAGTAAACTAAAACAAATGCGCCTAAAACACCTATCAAACTGCTTATTACAAAAGTTTTAATTGCAATTAAAATAGCTGTGTAAGTTGCTTCGGCAACACCAGCAGCAATAATAATATCAAAAGCCAAAAGAGCGAGTATTGCACCAATGGGATCATTTACTATCCCTTCCCATTTTAATATAGAGTTAATTTGCCCTTTTGGTTTAACCAAGCGGAGTATGGGCATGATTACAGTAGGTCCAGTAACAACTAAAATGGCGCCTAAAAGAAGAGAATACATAAAAGGCAATTTTATAAAGTAATAAGCTGCAGCTGTGGAAAGCGACCAAGTAATAATAGTCCCGATTGTTATTAAATTTCTTACAATACCAAATACCGGTTTTAGTTCGGATAGTTTTAGACTTAATCCGCCTTCAAATAGTATTATTGCAACTGAAATGGATACGAAAGGGAAGAGAAGATCACCAAAAAATTCATCCGGATTTAATAAGCCGGTGATTGGTCCGACAAAAAATCCAAACAGTAAAAGCAATAGTATTGATGGAAGTTTAAAGTACCAAGAAATCCATTGGACAAAAACCCCAAATACAATAATTGCAGCAAGTCCGATAAGTAGATGTTCAGTCAAATGATTTTCCTATAATTCTTTCCGGCTAACAGGCATTGTCATGCAGCGGCATCCGCCACCACCTCTAGCAAGCTCAGCACCTTCAATTGTTATTAAATATTTATTGTAATTATGAAGCTTAACTTTATTGCTAATAATATCTTTTGCTGTAAAAATTTCAAATCCTTTTTTGTTTATTTCATCTATTGTATATTCATTTCTACTATATCCCAAAATTTTACCGGGACCAGCTGCAAAAAAGTTAGCACCGCTGTGCCATTGTTCACGTTCTTGCGTCCATTCATCTTTGTTTCCCCCGCAATTTATTGGGTCAAGTTTCACTCCCAATTTAGAAAGTGCAGTCAGTAAATTCTTTTGTTCGCTTATTCTTCTCACCTTGCCATTCTTTATTGAGATGTGAACAGTTTCGAATGCATGCTGGTTAAAAATAACCGGAGGATAAACCAAGCATTTATCGTTATCCAATAAAGTAAAAACCATATCGAGATGAATGAAAGATTCCGGCTCTTTTGGCAGAACTTGCACAATAATATTCATATCCTTTTTTTGCTCTTTAAACTTTGAAATCAAGTAGTCAATTCCCTGAGTCGTAGTTCGTGCACCGGTTCCCACTAAAATAATATCTTCTCGAGCAATTAATATGTCACCGCCTTCAATAGTAATATTTTCAATTTTAGAAGAACTACTTGGATTTATTGTTTTGGTTTCAAAAATATTAGTGCAGTTAAAAATAGCTTCCATTATTAGAGCTTCTCTTTCTCGTACTTTATTTGCAAGCTTTCCAATCAAAACTTTGTCATTTATAGATATGGATGCATCCCGAGTAAAGAAAAAATTATGAAGCGGTTGGAGTTGGTACCTGCTTTCACTTAAAAAATTAGTAAGGTTACTGTTTTTAGTAATTGGTACTCCTCCAATTAACTCTGTTGCTAATCTCTCCGAAGATTTTACTAACAGTTCCTCATAAATATTTTCCACATTTTCATTTTTACAAATATTACTAATAAGTTCGTTCTTTGATTGCTCATCTGATAGCACAGTCTTTAATAAATCTGATACTTCAAAAACGGTTGTAATTTTTTTGAGAACTTTTTTAAATTGAGAATATTCATTTGATGCAACAGACAGATTTAGAATGTCACTGTATAAAGCACGTTCAGCGTTCTGCGGAGTCATATTTTCAACTTCGGGACCGGGTGTATGAATAATTACACCTTCAATTTCACCAATTTCTGAATTCACATTTATTTTCATATTTATCCTTTTATAGAATCAAGCATTTTTGGGTACAACCCAAATATTATCTTTTTGTTCAAGTTTTACATCATCAAAATAGACAGCTCTTCCAACCCCACCGGGACGAAAATCAGTAACGATATCCACATGCTGAGCTGATTTATTCATTATTCCATCAGCTAAATATTGATCAAGTGATTTTTCATCCGTATTGTAACAGTTCGGATAACTAGCACCAATTGCAATATGCAATGTACCACCAACTTTTTCAACAAATAAAGGGTGTTTCAAAACTTTTTCAATCCCATTATTCATTCCTAATGCAACTTCACCCAATCTGTGAGAACCTTCGTCGGTCTCAATTATCTTTGCTAATGCTTCGTTTCCTTTATCAGCGGAATAATCAATAATTTTACCATTTTGAAATTTTAGATAAATCCCTTGGATTAAAGCACCACCTTGAAAAACTGGAAGATCAACAAAAATTTCACCCTCAACTGTGTTTGTATCAGGACTTGTATAAACCTCTCCATCCGGAAAGTTTCTTTTACCAGTGCACTTAATGATATAATGATCAGCAATATCCATTTTTAGTTGAAGCAGTTTTTTAGTTTCGGGATGCTCTGTTTCAATTTTTATGGTTTTACTCTTATCCATAATTTGATAGATGTCTTCTTCAATGTCTTCAAGAAGTTGAGGATTTACAGTTGAAGCATTTACAATTACATTTTTGTATTCTTCAAGGGTAAGATCTTCCATTTTTGCAAAAGCTTCAGTTGGAAAAAGAGTAAGTACCCACGGTTTATTAAGTCGAATATTTTTAATTGGTTCATCAGCTCTCATAATGGCTTGAGCAAGCTCATCATTCTGTCCTTTAAACAATTCCGGATTTTCCGTGCCAAGTATTTCAATAAATTTTGTCATATTGTTATATCGGTCAATTTGCCATTGCGGTACTTTATTTATTTGTTCAACACTTCCATGCTTAGCAATTGAAGCACCCCAAACTTTCCCTCTATCATTATCCGGTGGAACTAAATTAATATCTGCGACAGCGCCAGCTTCAAATATTTTGTCCTGAAGAACGGAAATTAAGGGCCAGCATATTTTTTCACCTTTTATCATTACAATATCTTCAGGTGTAACTCCTTCGAGAGAATAGTTAATTATATAATCTGCCCAAATATTTAAATCTTTATCATTAATTAATTTTTCCATGTTCGCTCTTATTTATTATTACACTAATATAAATAATTTTAACCAAACGATCTTTTATCAAATATATGAATTTGAATTATTTAAAAATTGAATAAAAATTAATTTGGAATTTCGATTAGCATTTAATACATTTCGGTAAATAACGAAATGAGACATGGAAGATAACACAAAAATATTTAAGGCCCTTTCAGATAAAAACAGATTAAGAATCCTTAAGGCCTTGCAATCTAAAGTTTTATGCGCATGTGAAATTAGAGAATTACTACAGCTTGCAAATTCTACAGTTTCTCAGCATTTGAAAATATTAAGGGAATCTGACTTCATTATTGAGCAAAAAGATGGTAAATGGGTGAATTATCAAATTAATCCCCGACCATCTGACTCTAGAATTAATTCAATTTTGTCTAGTTTGGATTTCTGGATCAACGACAATAATCAAGTAATCAAAGATATGGAAAAGGTAACAAAACTTAACCGAGATATTATTTGTAATAATTGAAAATTTTTTTTCTTCATATTTTGTTAGGTAACGAAATATATGGAGCAAAGGTATTATTTTGAATTGGAAAGAACAGTATAAGAGTTTTTTATGGATTTTAGGATTCTTTCTATTCGCATATTACATGCCAATAGAATCAAAATCATTTGAAAATGCAATTTATGAAGCGTTTAGTCTCGCAAAGTGGTATGCTCAAGAACATGTATTATTATGTCTAATCCCAGCTTTTTTTATCGCCGGAGTTATTTCAGTATTTGTCAGTCAAAATTCAGTAGTAAAATATTTGGGTGCCCGTGCAAAGCCATGGGTAGCTTACTTAGTTGCCTCAGTTTCAGGTACAATACTCGCTGTTTGTTCATGTACTGTTCTCCCGCTTTTTTCTGGTATTCATAAAAGGGGTGCAGGTCTTGGACCAGCAATAGCATTTTTATATTCTGGACCAGCAATTAATATCTTAGCAATCATACTAACTGCAAGAGTTTTAGGATTTGAGCTTGGTATTGCTAGAATAATTGGGGCTGTATCATTCAGTGCTATAATTGGCCTAATAATGAGTTTCATATTTAGAAAAGAAGAAAAAGAACGGGCTGAAGCACAACTTTCTTTACCTGAACCTGAAGAGAGTAGACCGATATGGCAAACTGGGTATCATTTCTTTATTCTCGTCGGCATATTAGTTTTCGCAAACTGGGGAAAACCAGATACCACTGAAGGTTTATGGTTTTGGATCTCATCCAACAAGTGGTTACTTACCGGATTACTGGGAATTGGTTTTAGTATTTCTCTAATATTTATATTAAAGCTTAATAAGATTTTTGTAATTACCGGAAGTGTTATTGTACTGATACTTTCGATTATATTTAGTTCTCAACCATTGATTCCCTTTGGATCAGCAGTTATAGTGCTGACGATTATTTTATCATTTAGTAAAGGCGAATCTAATGAATGGTTAGGCGAAAGTTGGGGATTTGCTAGACAAATTATGCCGCTTCTTGCTGCAGGGGTGCTTGTTGCGGGATTTTTATTAGGTTCACCTGAAGGTGGGAATGGAATAATTCCAAATGAATGGATAGCAAATTTAGTTGGTGGAAATTCATTATTTTCCAATTTCTTTGCTTCTATAACAGGCGCATTTATGTATTTCGCAACACTTACCGAAATACCAATATTGCAAGGCTTGATTAGTAGTGGAATGGGGAAAGGGCCTGCATTAGCATTATTGTTAGCCGGTCCGGCTTTGTCCTTACCAAATATGTTAGTTATCCGAAGTGTAATTGGAACACAGAAAACATTGGTTTATGTAATTCTAGTTGTAATTATGTCAACATTAACCGGTATGATTTATGGAAATTTATTTTAATAGTGGAGATACAAAATGTTAAATATTTAAGGTTGTTGGAAGTGGATGTCCTAATTGTCAAAAATTAGCTTCTCTTTGTAGCGAGGTGGTTAAAGAAAACAATTTAGATGCAGAAATTATTAAAGTAACTGATCTAAATGAATTTGCTGATCTTGGTGTGATGATGACTCCAGGATTAATTGTTAATAATAAAGTATTAAGTCAAGGAAAAATCCCTACAAAAAGTACTTTGGAAAATTGGTTAAAAAAATAAGTGGTTTTATGATTAAAATTGAGATCCAACATTTTGAGGGATGTCCAAATTCTCAAAAAATGATATCTAATACCAATACGGTAATTATTGAGTTAGGAATTGAAGTTGAGTGTTTTGAGGTTCTAGTTGAGACAGCAGAAAAAGCTATGGAGACAAAATTCCGAGGATCACCAACATTAATAATTAATGGATCAGATTTTGAAAGTTTGGAAGAACCTGAATCCCCAAATTTAGCATGTAGGTATTACCATAATGGAATTCCTTCAAAGGACTCAATTAAAGATTTTATTTTAACAAGCCAGAGGTCTTGCACAAAATGTTGAGTGTAGAAGTTCAATATGTATCTGATTGTCCTATAGCGATTGAAATGGTTGATAATGTTAAAAGTGCAATATCAAAGTTAGATTTTGAAGTTGATTTTATACAATCAAAAATTGATCATGGTAGTGATAGTGAAAAATATAGAGGATGCCCAACATTGTTGGTTGATGGAAGAGATTACGAAGGAAAAGTTAAGTACGAAAAATGTAAACCTTTCTGCAGAGAATACAGAAATGGTATTCCAACTGTGGAAGAAATAAAAACATTTATTCTCTGTAATTATTGAATAAAACACAGGCACAAATATGAGTCAGCTTACTAAAAAGCTTTCCTTTCTTGATAGATATTTAACATTATGGATTTTTCTGGCAATGTTCCTAGGAGTATTCTCAGGATACGCTTTTCCCGGAATTGTCGATTTTTGGAATTCATTCCAAGTCGGAACTACAAATATTCCAATCGCAATTGGATTAATTTTAATGATGTTTCCACCACTTGCCAAAGTTAAGTACGAGGAACTTCCAGATGTTTTTAAAAATGTAAAAATATTGGCTTTGTCCTTAATTCAAAATTGGTTGATTGGTCCTGTCTTAATGTTTGTATTAGCAATTGTATTCTTACCAGATTACCCACATTATATGGCCGGTTTAATTATGATTGGTCTTGCACGTTGCATAGCTATGGTTATTGTTTGGAACGAGTTAGCAAAAGGTGATACTGAATATGCAGCCGGATTAGTAGCATTTAACTCAATATTTCAAGTCCTGTTTTTCTCAGTTTATGCTTACGTATTTTTAACAGTTCTACCTTCCTGGTTTGGTCTTCAAACTTTTGCAGTAAATATTACAATAGGACAAATTGCTGAAAGTGTCCTGATCTACCTTGGTATTCCATTTTTTGGCGGAATGTTAACAAGATTTGTAATGCTCAAATTAAAAGATAGAATTTGGTATGAAAATAAATTTATCCCTAAAATTAGCCCCATTACACTTATTGCTCTTCTTTTTACAATTTATGTAATGTTCTCTCTCAAGGGGGAATATATTGTAAAAATACCATTTGATGTTGTACGAATTGCCATTCCTTTAGTAATATATTTTGTGATTATGTTTTTCGTCTCCTTTTATATGGGTAGAAAAGTTGGCGCTGATTATTCTAAAACTGCAACACTTTCGTTTACCGCAGCAAGCAATAATTTTGAGTTAGCAATTGCTGTTGCAATTGCAGTTTTCGGAATAAATTCTGGAGAGGCTTTTGCTGCTGTAATTGGACCTCTAGTTGAAGTTCCAGTGCTTATAGCCTTAGTAAACGTTTCACTCTGGTTACAGAAAAAATATTTCAAAGACGAGGTTGAAGAAGGAACTGTAAAAGCACCAAATGTGTGTCCATAAAGATTTTTTAAGGTTATTGATTGAATAAATTAAAGAGGTAGAAACATGGTAAACATTAAGATATTAGGAACTGGTTGTAAGAAATGCCAAACATTAGAAACAAAAGTTAAAGAATTGGTCTCTTCAAATGGAATAAACGCTGAAGTTGAAAAAGTTACGGATATAAATAAAATGATGGGCTATGGAATAATGATGACACCTGGTTTGGTAATAAATGAAGTAGTTAAGAGTACTGGAATAATTCCCAAAGATGATCAAATGTTGGAGTGGTTATCAGAGGCAAAATAATGAAAATATTATTAGTCTTTATTTTTCTTGTTAATATATCTTCGGGGCAAAGTCAGGTGAATAATCAATTAGAAAAGTTTTCAGAGTATTTAACAAAATTCGATTATGCTGAAAGAAAAGAAATGAAAGTAAAGCTTGATGAATTAATTGAATTAATAAAAGAAGAAAAAGTTGAAATTATTGATATACGTTTTGGAGAAGAAGTTGAGGCTTGGAATATAAATTTTATTAAGTCAATCCCACTTAATGAATTACCTTATAGATTAGAAGAGCTGAATAAAGATAAGATTATTGTAACAACATGCCCGCATTACGATAGAGCTGCAATTGCAAGACATTATTTAACTTTACAAGGATTTAGAAGTAAATATTTAGTAGATGGTTTGCTTGGATTTACAGAGTTTCTTAGGGGTGATAATGCTAAAAACTTTCTTGAAATAATAAATAGTAAAAAGGAAATACAAAAATGAAAAAAATATTCACTGTAATTGCTGCTATTATGATATTAAGCGTGGGATGTGACGCACAAAGTAAAAATGAGCAAAAAGATGTTCTTGAAAGTAAAACTTCAAAAGTAACTTTTATTGAACTTGGATCTGTTAATTGTATTCCATGTAAACAAATGCAGCCGGTTATGAAAGCTATTGAAGAAAAGTACGGTGATCAGATTAATGTTGTTTTTTATGATGTTTGGGAAGCTGATCAAAAAAAATATGCAAAAGAGTATGGTATAAGTTTAATTCCAACCCAAGTATTTTTGGATGAAGAAGGAAAAGAATTCCATAGACATCAAGGATTTTACCCACAAGCTGAAATTGATAAAATTTTGCAATCGAAAGGACTAAAACCAAAAAGTTGAGATCTAAATGATCGAAGAACTATTTACAATTTTATACAATGCTATGATGGGATCAGCTTGGCTAGCCCTTTTAGCATCATTTGTGTGGGGAGTTTTGTCCATTCTTCTTTCTCCATGCCACTTATCAAGCATACCTCTAATTGTAGGATATATAGCTTCACAAGGCAAAATATCTGTTGGAAAAACATTTACAATCTCTCTTGTTTTTTCACTTGGGATATTAATTACGATTGGGCTTATTGGTGTAATTACAGCATCGCTAGGCAGACTTATGGGTGATGTTGGAATCTATGGAAATTATTTTGTTGCTATAATATTTTTTCTAGTTGGTCTTTATTTATTAGATGTTATCAAGTTTGATTGGAATTTTATTGGATTAAAACAAACCAAGTCTAAAGGTCTAATTGCTGCACTGATTCTTGGTCTACTGTTTGGGATTGCACTAGGTCCATGTACATTTGCTTATATGGCTCCTGTTTTAGGTGTTGTTTTTCAAACAGCTCAAACAAATTTTATGCTGGCATTGTTATATCTTACTGCTTTTGGATTAGGTCATTGTTCTGTAATTGTGGGAGCTGGAACATTAACTGGTAAAGTTCAGAATTACTTGAATTGGTCTGAAGGATCAATAACAATATTATGGATAAGGAGAGTATCAGGAGTTCTGGTAATACTAGGTGGACTCTATTTAATCACAAATTACTAGTTATGCAGCAATAAAAATAATTAAAAGTATATTTTGATTTGGCATAGCTTTATTGCAAAATTTAATGGAATTGAAAAAGGTGGGGCTAATTAAAAGTGAAATCAAAGGGCTCAAAACATGCTATTGTTTGGATAACAAAATAATTAAGGAAGCTAGAGCTAGTCTTATCAATCTGTTTAGTAAAATATGTAATTGTTACATTAAGGAGTAATTATGAATACACCAGAAGTATTAAAAGATAGATTATTGAGTGAATCCGCAGAAAAAGATTGTTGTGGACCAAATTGCTGCGGTGAACCAGAAGTTAACACGGCAGAAGAAATAAAAAAATCTGTTAAAAATAAATATGCTGAAATTGCAGTTACCACAAGTATTAATGGATGCTGTGGAACAAGCTCTAAAGTTATTGATTATTCAGTAATGCAAGATGACTATACAGAACTTAACGGCTATGTTAAAGATGCAGATATGGGTTTGGGGTGCGGAGTCCCAACTGAATTCGCTGGTATCGAAAATGGAAATACCGTTGTAGATCTTGGATGCGGTGCAGGGAATGATATTTTTGTTGCATTACCGTATGCTGGGAAAGAGGGAAAACTAATTGGCATTGATTTTACTGAGGAGATGCTCACCAAAGCTAATATTAATAAAGAAAAAATGGGAGTAGAAAACGTTGAATTTAAACTTGGAGAGATAGAAAATCTTCCACTCGAGGAAAATACAGTTGATGTTGTAATAAGTAATTGCGTGTTGAATTTAGTGCCAAATAAGAAAAAAGCTTTCTCTGAAATTTATAGAGTCCTCAATAAAGGCGGACATTTTTGTGTCTCCGATATTGTAATAAAAGGCAATTTGCCTGATCAACTAAAACAATCAGCAGAAATGTATGCGGGTTGTGTGTCTGGGGCAATCCAGCAAGTAGATTATTTAGGTATTATTTCCAAAACTGGGTTCAAGGATATTGAAATAAAAAGGGCAAAAGTAATTGAATTACCAGATAATATTTTGATTGAATATCTGAATGATGAAGAAATAAAAACTTTTCGTGATAACAAAATTGGTATTTTTAGTATAACTGTAGTGGGATATAAAAAATAAAGAACTATAATTTAAAATTGTCATATTGAGCGAAGCGAAATATCTTTATTATATAGATTCTTCACTTCGCCTGCCTGACGGCAGTCAGGTTCAGAATGACATTCTAACATAAAGAGAATAAAATGATAATTGAAAATCTAGTGGAGTTAATAAAACCATTAGAAAAAAGATTTGATGAAATATCAGAAGAACGTAAAGAGCTGTTAGCTGAATTTTCAAAATACATCTTTGAGAAAGCAGAAAATCTTAAAGAAGTAAACTTAACTTTTATATGTACTCATAATTCACGCAGAAGTCATATGACTCAGATTTGGGCTCAAACAGCTGCTGAGTATTATAGTATTCCTAAAATCAAATGTTTTTCGGGGGGAACAGAAGCTACTGCGTTTAATCCCAGAGCAGTAAAATCAATCAGAGATTTAGGTCTTAAAATCGAACAAAAAGATGAAACGGAAAATCCAGTTTATCTGGTATATTATTCCAATGAAAAAGAACCGCTGCAATGTTTTTCAAAAATCTATAGTAATAAATTTAATCCACATGAAAATTTTGCAGCAATAATGACATGTTCCAATGCAGATAAAAATTGTCCGGTAGTTTTCGGTGCTGAATCTAGATTCCCAATTAGATATGATGATCCTAAGGAATTTGATTGTAGTGAATTGGAGGAATTAAAATACAGCGAGCGATTTGAGCAAATTGGAGCAGAAATGTTATTTGTATTTAATAAAATATAAGATAATTTAGAACATAATGAATGAATTTATTGATGAACATAGCATAACAATTCTTGATTCTCTTCCTGAAGGGGTTTATGTTATTGACAAATCTTTTAAAATTAGATTTGTTAATAGAGCTGGGTACGAATTGACTAAAAAAACACCAGGTGATCTTCTTGGAAATGTATGTACTTCAATTTGTAAATCAGAAAGATGCGAATTAGGATGTCCTATTACTGAAGTTCTAAATACTGGTAAAAATGTAACTGACCTAGATTCTACAATTAGTGATGTCGATGGAAACCTGATACCAGTTACGATTAATGCAGCATTATTAAAAAATGAAGATAAAAATCCAATCGGCGGTATCATTAGCTTTAAGAAAAATAAAAAGTTTAATGTTGAAGATTACATAAAAGGAAATAATCAGTTTTATGGAATCATTGGAAAATCAAAACCAATGAGAGATATTTACGATCTGATAAAAGAAATATCAACAAGTTTTGCAACCGTCTTAATTGCTGGTGAAACAGGCGTAGGAAAAGAACTAATTGCTAATGCAATTTATAAAACGAGTCAACGTTCGAAAGCTAGATTTGTAAAAGTTAATTGTGCTGTTCTTCCCGATAATTTATTAGCGAGTGAATTATTTGGACATGTAAAAGGAGCTTTTACCGATGCAAGGCAAAACAGGATTGGCAGATTTGAATATGCTGATGGAGGGACAATATTTCTTGATGAAATTGCCGAATTACCAATTGATATGCAGGCTCAACTTCTTAGAGTAATTCAGGATGGTACTTTTGAGCGGCTAGGTGAAACTATAACCCGTAGAACAGATGTAAGAATTATTGCGGCTACAAACAAGAATTTAGAAGAAGAAATAAATAAAAATAAGTTTAGAGAAGACCTATATTATAGATTAAATGTTGTCCCGATAAATATTCCACCACTTAGTGAAAGATCTGATGATTTAGTCCTCTTAATAGACTTTTTTATCAAAAGGTTTTCTGAGAAGTATAACAAAAACATTTTACGTATTGATGATGAATCTTTGCAGATATTATCTCAATACAATTGGCCAGGCAATATAAGAGAATTAGAAAATTGTATTGAATATGCTTTTATCCGCTCGAAAAGAGATGATTATATTTGTTCATGTTCTCTTCCACCACATTTAAGATCTAATAAAAAATGCAATGAAAAACTTTCTATAAAAGAAATTGAAATGGACGAAAAAACATCAACATTATTGGCTCTTTTACGTCAAAACCACTGGAATAAATCTAAGGTTGCTGAAATTATTGGTGTTAATCGCAGCACAATTCACAGACGATTAAAAAAAATAAAAAATAATTAAAATTTGCACTGATGCATTTTGTTGCATCAGAGTTTAAACAAAACTTGTTTTATATCTTCACTGTTGCATTGTGTCGCTTACTTAACAATTCCCACTCCCAAAAAGTTGCTAAAATTACATTTTTTGATCAGGCATGTTTATTGTTATTATTTAGTAATGAATGAGATGCTTGGCAATCAATTTTTTTTAACTCGCAGATTTAAAGAAGCCACAACAAACTTTGAAAAGGCATTATTATTAAATCCTAATAATAATGATGTTAAGAAAAAATTGATAATCTGTTATATTCAACAAAATGAATTAACCCTTGCTTTAAAATTATTTACTGATTTAATTTCTGATAACATTGAAACGATTTTGAAAAGCGATCCTTCCAAAGATGATTGTCACTGTCAACAAATGATATACGAGATAGAAAATTCACCTACAAAACTAACTGAATCTGAAAAAAACACAATTCTTGGTATTCTCTGGCTTTATTGCGATAAACTAAAGTCTCAAAGTTATTTTGAGAATTTAGTAAGAGAAGAGCCGAGTAAGTTAATATATAAAACAATAGCCGATATTATTAATCAACCGTTTCATAATTAAATAAGGTAAAATAAAATGGAAAAGAAAGGACTAAGTAGGAAAGAATTTTTATCTAACTCTTCAAAATTTGCCGTTGGTGCAGTTGCCGGTATTGCCGGTCTAAATACGCTTGCGGGAAATAAAGTGTTCGCAAATACTAATGCCTTTGTATGGCCTTATCCTTATAAAGCAATTGATCCTGAAGTAGCTCGTATAAAAGCTCATACTTTATACTATAGCGGTAAGGATTGTAGTGCTGGTGCATTTGGGGGACTCGTAGAATGTTTAAAAGATACAGTTGGGGATCCATGGAATACTTTCCCAATAGAAATCATGTTATTTGGAAGAGGTGGTGGAGTTGGATGGGGTTCTATTTGTGGAACCTTAAATGGTGCTGCAGCTCTTGTAAGTTTGGTAACTGATAAAGCAGCATCGGCTGCATTGATTAATGAAATTTGGGGATATTCAACTACAGCTAACCTACCTTCTGATGCAGCTAATGCTGCAACTTATGAAATGATTAAATATGAAGGAGAAATGGCTCAAAACATTTCTGGTAGCCCACTTTGTCATGCTATGGTTAGCCAGTGGAATATGGTTGCAGGTACTAAAACCGGAGATGATGCAAGAAAAGAAAGATGTGCAAGGTTAACTGGTGATATTGCTGCAAAGACAGCTGAAGTATTAAATGCTCATTTTGCAAGTACATTTGAAGGCACATTTGCAGATCCTGAAGGAAATGCAACTTGTATGGCATGTCATGGAGGCAGCGGTACATATAGTAATGTTATGACTCATATGGAGTGCGCACCTTGCCACAATACAGAACCAGTGCATGGTGGAGCATATACTTCAGTAGAAGCTGTTTCCCTTATGAAACCAACTGAATATAAGATTGAAAATGCTTATCCAAATCCATTTAATCCTTCAACTAAGATAAGATTTTCTATTCCAAAGAATGAAAAAGTAAGATTAGAAATTTATGATATGAGAGGAAGGTTAGTGAACTCATTAATTGATTCTGAGTTTATTAATGCCGGTTCATATGAATCAACTTGGGATGGTAAGACTAATCGTGGTGAAGCAGTTTCATCTGGAATTTACTTAGCAAGAATTACAACAGGAAATTACGTTCACTCAATTAAACTAAACTTGATAAAATAGTTCTAACTAATATTTAAAGCCGCTATTTTTAGCGGCTTTTTTTGTTAAATGTGCCTTTTTACAAGACAATCTCATTCTAAATAACTTAATGGGATCAAAAAGTTTAGTAGTGAAATGAACTTGGAAAGGAAAAATTCAGAGAACAAATTAGCCATGAGGTGATTTATGTTTTGGGAAACGTAGAAAGAAATTAGGCGGGATTTTTTTTTGTTCTAAATATCTCTCACAAACATGAGTTCGAGATGACAATTATAGTTTTTATGTAAGTTTAACTTTCCATTCTTTGATTTGTTCTTCAACCATTTGAGGATTGGGCGAGCCGATTGTTTTTTATTTACTTAACCATTTTACCATCACGCTTGTATCTAGTCTGCCCGAGTAGGCTACTACAATCTTGTTACTTGCCATTACTACCTCATTTTTTATAATTATCTGTAATTAAATCCTTTATGATCTCTAGTACTTTTTCAAGATTACTTAATTTATTTGGAATAATAAGAACAGTATCATCACCACCAATTGTTCCAAGAATTTCTTCTCTATTGAGTCTATCGATGTAATGTGCTACTCCTTGTGCTCTTCCTGCTAAAGTTCGTAATACAATCGTATTTTCATTATTTGCAACATTTAGAATTTCCAGTCCAACTAACTTTGCAATCTCTTTGCCATAATCAGTACTGCTCAAAACGTATTGAACACCGAGATTTGTAAATGTTCTAATTACTCCTAAATCGGCAAAATCTCTGCTTAGAGTTGCTTGAGTAATTGATACTCCTTCATTGGTTAGTAACTTTAAAATTTGATCTTGGTTTGATATGATTCTATCCGATAGAATCCTTTTAACCTTATTTTGTCTTACTAATTTTGATGACATAGTTCACCCGCTTTTGTTGAATTATACATATTTTTAAATAAATCCACCAAAATATACACAAAATGATCAATATGTTTTACTTTGATAACAAGTGGAGCCAATAATCCCTCTACAAGTAGCCAATGCTTGAGAGTGAGCCTATCATAGACATTGTTACAACTAATGGGGGCAAGTCACCTGAGCCACCGATTATAGCAACAGAAATCATTTTTTAACCTTATTAAAAAGAATAGAGAGATTTAAAGCTGACGATATGTATATAGTTTACCCCTAAAAGGGGCGAGGTGGTGTTGGGCTTAATTCTACAAAGCTGTTTTATAGAATATTTTCTACGATATGATTAATTGTAAAATTCATGGGCAAAATATAAGTTAAAACATAAATAGTTGTCGAGAATTTATTGTGGATAAATTCAGTGCTATTCCGTTATACGCATTATTATTGCGTAATAGTGTAATAACATTCAACACTGCTAATTTTTATTTGATTGTTTAGTTGCAAAGTGAGAAATATTTGCTGGTTGAAAAGATAATTCTTTTTGCTCGGTTCAAAACATATTTTTTGATTATCTTAGATTTTTGAAATTATCTGAAAGGCATTCAACATTTGTATAAAGATAGATTATTGCTCAAAATCATTCTTACTTTTTATTTATTAGTTCTTCCATTAAATAGTTTTTCTCAACAAAATTCATACTCAAGCTCTCAGATTTATCAATCACTTTTAAAACTTAAAGTTTTAGGGAGCGTTCTCTACATTGCAGCACATCCTGATGATGAGAACACAGCTTTGTTAACTTATATGTCAAAAGGGAAATTGACAAGAACCGCTTATCTATCTTTAACTAGAGGTGATGGCGGACAAAATTTATTAGGAAATGAAAAGGGGGACTTGCTCGGAGTAGTTAGAACTCAAGAACTGTTATCAGCCAGAAAAATTGATGGTGCTGAACAATTTTTTACCCGTGCAATAGATTTTGGTTATTCAAAAACAGCAAAAGAAACTTTAAAAAATTGGGACAGAGATATATTGCTCGGTGATGTCGTTCAGATTATTAGAAAATTTCGCCCAGATATCATTCTAACCAGATTTAGTAAAACACAAGGTGGACATGGTCAGCATCTTGCTTCTGCTATTTTGGCTGAAGAAGCTTTTTATGCAGCCGCTGATCCCAATAAATATCATGATCAATTAAAAACATTAAGTCCATGGCAAGCAAAGAGGTTATATTGGAACACTTGGCAGCCATCAGATAGAGCTATTGCTATTGATATTGGTGAATACAATTCAGTGATTGGTAAATCATTTAATGAAATTGCTGCCGATGCAAGATCTATGCATAAAACACAGGGTTTTGGTGTAAGTGCTAATCGGGGCACCCAATTAAATCACTTTGATTATTTAGCCGGAGATTCTGCACATAATGATCTTTTTGACGACATTGACTTAACCTGGGGGAGAATAGATGCAGAGAAATCGATTGAGGATGAAATTAACTACATAATTGAAATTTATAATTCAGATCGATCTGAAATTATTGTCCCAGATTTGGTTAAACTCTACAACTCGCTAACTAAATTACCAGATAGATATTGGGTAGAAAAAAAACAGAATGAAATTAAAGAACTGATAAAATTATGCACAGGTCTTTGGCTGGAATCAACAATTGGGGAGCCAGAATTATCATTAGGACAAAATATTGATGTAAGACCTATGATTATAAATCGTTCAAAATTTCCAATAATTTTAGAAGATATAAAAACTACATTTTCAAATTCCAATTTGGATGTTAGCCAAAAACTTGAATACAATAAGCCAATTACAGTGAAGCAAAATATTTCAATTCCAATAAACCACAAGTATAGTCAACCATATTGGCTAAAAGAAAAGCATGATGGAAAATTATTTACAGTTATGAATAATGAACTTATTGGTGATCCAGAAAATAAGTCAGATATTATTTCAACTTTTGTTGTAAATATTGGAGGCACGTCATTTACTTATGAAATTCCGGCTATATATAAATGGGCAGATGCCGTTAAAGGTGAACTAATAAAACCTGTAGTGATTAGACCCGATTTAAGCATTTCTGTTGATCAAGAAAATTTAGTATTTGCAAATGGCAGTACTAAAGAATTAAAAGTAAATATTATTTCAAAAGTGGATTCTGCAGTTGGGCAATTATTTATAGATTTGCCAAAAGGTTGGAAGTCGGATATTGATTACCATAATTTTTCTCTAATAGAGAAAGGGGATAGAACAACATTTAGTTTTAATGTTTTCCCAATTAGCAATGCTAAAACCGGATTTGCAAAGTTTAGAGCAGAAATGAATGGAAAAATATTTTCTGACGAAATTGTTGAAATAGATTATTCACACATCAAATATCAAACAATACTTAAGCCTGTGAGCGTTGATTTAATAAAATTGGAAATTGAGATTGAAAAAAAACGAAT
>RCND010000179.1_pt1 | contig 35487 bp, 32 predicted proteins | sample 2041351 | NCBI WGS metagenome assembly RCND01 (sample SAMN09708230, study PRJNA481090) | Marine sediment metagenome, whole genome shotgun sequencing project. | biome: marine sediment; feature: ocean; material: sediment; isolation source: Sewage treatment plant 12B marine sediment (STP12B) ... | reverse complement strand
AAACGAAATAGCGGGGCATTGCGATCGGAGCGGCCAAAGATACCGCCGCGCTGAACCCAGACACCCGTCACGTCAAAATAAACGCGGTGGAATAACGACGTAAAAGACAGCACCAAAACAGTCTCTATACTGCCCCGTTTTACCCGTTTTCCGGCTTCACCTATCGCAGCTTTTCCATGTAACCCGCGCACAGCCGTGAAGTGTGAGGCGCGGCGCGGCGCATGAACTGGGCGAAACGGCAACACCGCGTGCCGCGCCAAACGCGCATCGCCAAAACTACGGCTAAGCCCTTCCGCATAACCAGCCTTCAATCCCCGCATCAAACGCCGCACATCACGCGGTTCTAAGCGGCCCGCAACCATGTGTTGCAATAGGCGCTTTCGCTCGGATTCGACTTGCGCAGCGAAATGGGGTTCACGCGCGTCCTTGGGAAAATGTTTGCGCTGGAACACCGCCCAACTTGCCCCGATCTCGAACAGATCGCGTGGCACACGGTCGCCGCGCCGTGTCGCACTTGCGGCGTATCCGTGATGCACCTGTGCGAGCGGCACCAGCGCCGTCGCGTGGCCCGCTTGCGCCAGCCGCATGTTCACATCTGTCTCATCCAGATAGAATCGAAAGGCAGGGTCGAATCCACCAATTTCCACCAACACTTCACGCCGAAACGCCATGTTAGTGCCTTCTGTTTTGATCGCACGTCCCTTAGGTGGCACCAGAACTGTGGCCTGCAAAGGATCAATCTCGACATCATGCGCCATGCCCAGCGCGTCCAGCGTACGTGCCGTGTATTGAAAGCTGATCCCGTTACGTCCCCGCACAAAACCACCCATCGCAGCCACATCGCTCCGCACCGCTGGGGCCACTAGATGGCGAAGCCATTGCGGCTCTGGCACAGCATCATCGTCAATAAACGCGACAATCTCACCCGCTGCATGAACCAGCCCTATATTGCGCGCCGCCGAAATATTTGCTTCGTCAAAAGCGATGCATTTGATGTCCGACAAAACTTCCTGCGTCTCTGTCACCGCAATGCCAGCAGGACAGGCAACCACCACTACTTCGAACGGACGATATTGGAGCTGTGCAACGCCCGTCAAACAACGCAGCAGGGCATCTGGTCGCCCACGGCTCACAATAATGACACTAACAGTCTGCTCGCTCATGGGGGGCCTGCTCTCACTGCGGTGCCGTCCTTAGGCGTCTTTCAGTTCCACGCCGGGCGCATATGCGATAAAGAACGGGTTAGCATAATCCGCCTTGCCGTAGGTTAGCGGGCTGTGATCATCAAAGCGCACGACATCTCCGCCAGCACCCTTAAGCACAGCGTGGCCTGCTGCCGTGTCCCACTCCATCGTGCGGCCTACGCGCGGATAGATATCCGCCTCACCCGTCGCAATCAGACAGAACTTGAGCGAGCTGCCCGCGCTCTTCATATCTTTGACGTTGTACTTGCCAATATAATCATCCGTGGCTTGATCACGGTGCGACTTACTTGCCACGACCATAAGGGCAGAATTGTCAGGGCTAGAGACTGAGATCACCTTCATCGGCCCCACAACATCCTTATCAAAATCACCGGTTTCCTCAACCGACTGACCCGCCTCGCCGGTAAAGAACATTCGCCCTTTTGCAGGCGCATAGACAACGCCCCGCGTCGGCACACCATGCTCGACCAAGGCAATGTTGACCGTGAAATCACCGCGCCGGTGAATGAACTCTTTGGTGCCATCCAATGGGTCCACAATCAGGAACGTATCGCCCGTGGCACTATGCGTATCCGCCTGCTCTTCGGTGATCAGCAACACGTCGGGGAATTCAGCACGCAGCCCGTCCGAGATGATCTTGTCCGCCGCCTCATCCGCCGCCGTAACAGGGCTGTCATCCGACTTTGACTTCACGTCAAAATCATCGCGACCATAGATTTCCATGATCTTATCACCTGCCTCAAGGGACAAACGCCGCATCACTCGGGTCAATTTTTCGTAGTCCATGCCCAACTCTCGCCATCCTTCGTTGATATACATTTTTTATACCTTATGATGTGCTTGTAACGGATCAGCAAGAATTCCGTGCAAGAGTGGTCATATCCGCGAGGCAGTACATCAAATGTTCCAACCCGAACAAACACGCAGATCTACATTCTTCGTCGTTCTGACGATGCTTGAGCTGATTTATCACTCCATCGTCCGCTCGGTCAGGAAAGGCCACAACAACGCGTTCCTCGCCATCGCGACGAACATCCTACAGTCTGTGATCTTTGTCGGTGCCTTCTATGTGATGTTCTCCGTCCTCGGTCTGCGCGGCGCTGCTCTGCGCGGTGACTTCCTGATCTACATCATGTCTGGCATCTTCCTCTACATGACCCACTCAAAGGCGCTCAGCGCTGTAGTCGCGTCCGAGGGGCCTGCCAGCCCAATGATGCAACACGCGCCGATGAATACAATTATCTCGATCTGCTCCGCCGCGCTCGGTTCGCTGTATATTCAGGTGTTGTCGCTTGGCGTGATCCTATTCGTTTATCACGTGGCCTTCACCCCGCTGGAGATTGAGCAGCCTGTTGCAGCCTTTGCCATGCTCATTCTCGCATGGTTCACTGGTGCGGCCCTTGGCCTTGTTCTGTTGGCGATCAAACCATGGTTCCCTACGGCGGTTAGCATCTTCACCACCATCTATCAACGCGCGAACATGATTGCTTCTGGCAAGATGTTTGTCGCCAACGCCCTGCCGGGTTTTATGCTCGCTATGTTCGACTGGAACCCCTTATTCCACACAATCGACCAAGCACGGGGGTATGCTTTCCTCAACTACAACCCCCGCTACAGCGATCCAATGTACGCCTTTTGGATCGGGCTGGTGTTGGTGATGATCGGCCTCATGGGCGAATTCTATACCCGCAAACACGCATCCATCAGCTGGGGTGCACGGCGCTAATCCCGTTCCCGCTACCACTGTTATCAACACTCTTCTGACCGCTATTTCTTAAAAAGAATTCAGAGAGTAGTTTGGAAATTCGAGAGCGACTGCCTAGACTGGAAAGTTCTCAAAGTCGTCCTCATCATCGTCGGCATCTGCACTACTTTCCAGCCACGCTTCGGCAGCGGCCACATCGCTTAGGGCAAAGCTCTTGATCGCAAGCGACGGAATGATAGCGCCTTCAATCTGGGCCGCAGTTCTGATCCATGCCGTATCACAGAGCACAGCACATTTATCGAATCTCTCGAGCAAGCTAAAGAGCTTTGGCATCCGGTAAAACTCAACTGCCATCGCACCCAGTGTAGGCATCCCAAAGTCCGAAATCGTATAAAGCATCGTGCCGTTGGTGAAGCTTTTAGATTCACGAACAACATCATCAAGCGCAGCCTGCATATCATCAGCATCGAGCACACCAGAAAGTTCGATATTTAGGCGGTTAGCCTTTGGATTTGAGACGTTCAGCATTCTAAAGTCCTCCTGATTTCGAAGAGCAGTATGCACTATACGAACGGGCTCTCATTGATGCAAGTCAACTATCATACAGCTTGATGACAAGCGCTTCGCCCAGCTTATGACGAAAGAACTGCGCGTAGAGTACTGTCACCGGTCTCTCCAGAAACTCAATGACCGTTATCTAAAACAGGCTTGTCTCCATTTTATCCAAGCTGTCGCTCAGCCTAAAAACACCCAGCCAACGGTCTATGTATCAACCCTAATCCACCACCCTCAAGGTCAAATTCAACCGCCCCCCTTTGGGTAAGAGCGTCGATGATCCTGCCCTGATCCGATCGACTCCGTGGTGGGCCAGCCGCGCATCGCCCCCCATCACCACCACGTCACCGGAGCTGAGCCAATGGCTCTCCGTCTTGCCACCCCGCGTCACATTCCCCATGCGAAACAGCCCCTCGTCGCCCAGTGACACCGATACAACGGGCCACTCCATCGATGCCTCATCACGGTCCTGATGTAAGCCCATCTTCGCCTCCACCCCGTAGTAGTTGATCAGGCAACACTCGGGATCACGCTCCAACCCCGTCACATCCCGCCAGATCGCCAACACCTCGGCGGGGATCGCGGGCCATGGTCGCCCTGCCGGATGATTGGGCACATAGCGATACCCCTTCTTATCAGAATACCATCCGTACCTACCCGCCGCCGTCATCCGCACCGACATTTCCTTGCCGTTCGGCATGATCGGCCGGAAAAACGGCGCATTCGCCACCACCTCACGTACAGCCGCTAAAATCACCCTTTGGGCCGCGATATCCAGAAAACCCTTGTGAATATCAAAGCCCTTAACCGTCAGTTTCACGCCACACCCTCAAATTTACGATCAATTTTCATGATTTATGTCTAAATCATCACATCTTAGTGCGCGCCGTGCTTGCAGCACCCGCACCCCCTCACTATATACCCACCGAGCCGCTGGAAACGACCTGTTAACAGCGACATTTGGATCGGAGCATTGGTGCCACAACGGGCTACTGCTTCGTGTAATCGCCTTGAGCTTAAGTAAGGGATCGAAAAATATGGCCAAAGTAATTGGTATTGACCTTGGAACAACAAACTCCTGTATCGCCATCATGGACGGCAGCCAGCCCCGCGTGATCGAAAACGCGGAAGGTGCACGCACAACGCCCTCCATTGTGGCCTTCACAGATGACGAGCGCCTCGTCGGCCAGCCTGCCAAACGTCAGGCCGTCACAAACCCAGAAAACACAATCTTTGGCGTGAAACGCCTGATCGGTCGCCGCAATGACGATGCCGATCTTGCCAAAGACAAACAGAATATCCCCTTCAACGTGATTGATGGTGGCAACGGCGACGCATGGGTCGAAGCCAAGGGTGAGAAATACTCCCCATCCCAAATCTCCGCATTCATCCTCGGCAAGATGAAAGAGACTGCTGAGTCCTACCTCGGTGAAGAAGTGACACAGGCGGTTATTACCGTTCCTGCGTACTTCAACGACGCACAGCGTCAGGCCACAAAAGACGCAGGTAAAATTGCCGGCCTCGAAGTGCTGCGCATTATCAACGAACCAACCGCAGCTGCGCTGGCTTACGGTCTCGACAAAGAGCAGACACAGACCATCGCGGTTTATGACCTTGGCGGCGGTACATTCGACGTGACCATCCTCGAGATCGACGATGGCCTGTTCGAAGTCAAATCCACCAACGGCGACACATTCTTGGGCGGTGAAGACTTTGACATGCGCATCGTCAACTACCTCGCGGATGAGTTCAAGAAAGAGCACTCCGTTGATCTGAAGCAAGACAAGATGGCCCTCCAGCGTCTCAAAGAAGCTGCCGAGAAAGCCAAGATCGAGCTGTCCTCCTCCAGCCAGACCGAGATCAACCAGCCGTTTATCTCCATGGGCTCCACTGGCCAGCCACTTCACATGGTGATGAAGCTGACCCGCGCCAAACTTGAGTCGCTCGTTGGCGACCTGATCAAAGCGTCCATGAAGCCTTGTGCAGCAGCGCTCAAAGATGCTGGCCTTAAAGCGTCCGATATCGACGAAGTCGTATTGGTTGGCGGTATGACCCGCATGCCACGCGTCATCGAAGAAGTGACCAAATTCTTCGGCAAAGAGCCGCATAAAGGTGTGAACCCTGACGAAGTTGTGGCCCTCGGTGCCGCGATCCAAGCTGGTGTTCTGCAAGGCGATGTAAAAGACGTTGTTCTGCTCGACGTGACACCCCTCTCCTTGGGCATTGAGACACTCGGCGGCGTGTTCACCCGTCTGATCGACCGCAACACAACAATCCCGACGAAGAAATCACAAATCTTCTCGACCGCGGAAGACAACCAGAACGCCGTGACCATCCGTTGTTTCCAGGGTGAACGTGAAATGGCGGCCGACAACAAAATCCTCGGTGCCTTTAACCTCGAAAGCATCCCGCCTTCACCACGCGGCATGCCCCAGATCGAAGTGACCTTCGACATTGACGCCAACGGTATCGTATCCGTCGGCGCGATGGACAAAGGTACAGGTAAAGAACAGAAAATCACCATCCAAGCTTCCGGTGGTCTGTCTGATGCCGACATCGAGCAAATGGTAAAAGATGCTGAAGAGAATGCGGATGCGGATAAAGAACGCCGTGAGCTGATCGAAGCCAAGAACCAAGCCGAGAGCCTGATCCACTCCACCGAGAAATCAGTGGAAGAGCACTCCGATAAGGTCGATCCGACAACGGTTGAAGCGATCGAATTGGCCATTGCTGCCCTCAAAGACGAACTGGAAACCGAAGAAGCTGGCAAGATCAAAGCTGGCATCCAGAACGTCACCGAGGCCGCAATGAAGCTGGGCGAAGCCATCTACAAGAACGCAAACGACGCGTCCGAGGATGACATGGCCGCAGCCGCTGACGAAGCTCCAAAGCCGGGCGCCGATGATGATATCGTCGATGCCGACTTTGAAGACCTCGACAACGACAAACGCTCGTAAGTCCGCCAAGCGGAACCAATGATAGGGCCGGTCCGATAAGACGGGCCGGCCCTTCACGTTCCTGAAAAGGATACTACCAATGGCAAAACGTGATTATTACGAGATCCTCGGTGTCGCAAAAGGCGCCTCCGCCGATGAGATCAAAAAGGGCTATCGCACAAAAGCGAAAGAGCTCCACCCCGACCGCAACACAGGCAAGCCCGAGGCGGAAGGTCTGTTTAAAGAGGCAAATGAGGCCTACGAGGTCCTCAAAGATGCCGATAAAAAAGCAGCCTATGACCGCTATGGCCACGCTGCCTTTGAAGGTGGCATGGGTGGCGGTGGCCGTCCCGGCGGCGGACAGGGTGACTTCTCCTCTGCATTCTCTGATGTATTCGACGATCTATTCGGCGACTTCATGGGCGGGCGCGGCGGCCAACAGGGCGGCGGTAGACGTGCAGCGCGCGGCTCAGACCTGCGCTTCAATCTACAAATCTCGCTTGAGGACGCATTCGCAGGTCTGCAAAAATCCATCAACGTACCCACATCGGTCGCCTGCGATTCCTGTAGCGGATCTGGCGCAGAAGGCGGCGCAGAACCCACCACATGCCCAACATGTTCCGGCATGGGTAAGGTCCGCGCACAACAGGGCTTCTTCACTGTTGAACGTACCTGCCCTACATGCTCTGGCCTCGGCCAGATCATTAAAAATCCGTGCAAATCCTGCCGTGGTGCCGGACGTGTGGAAAAAGACCGCTCGCTATCGGTCAACATCCCCGCTGGCGTTGAGACAGGCACACGCATCCGTCTCGCTGGTGAAGGCGAAGCAGGCATGCGCGGCGGCCCCTCCGGTGATCTCTACATCTTCATCGAAGTGCGCGAACACGAGTTGTTCGAGCGTGATGGCCCCAACCTGTTCTGCCGCGTTCCCGTGACCATGGGCAGCGCAGCATTGGGCGGCAGCATCGAAGTCCCGACCATCGACGGTGGCCGTGGCCGCGTCCAAGTACCCGCAGGCAGTCAATCTGGCCGCCAGATGCGTTTGCGTGGAAAAGGCATGCCACATCTGCGCGGCGGCTCAACCGGTGACATGATCATCGAACTGGCTGTCGAAACTCCGGTAAACCTCACCTCCCGCCAAAAAGAAATCCTGCGCGAATTCGAGGAGCTCTCGGAAGAGAACAACCCCGAAGGCAGCAGCTTTTTCTCCTCGGTGAAATCCTTCTGGGAGTCGATGAAAGGCTAGGCAACCCACATCGACTATCCCGACAGGGGCGCAGGACAAAATCCTTGCGCCCCTTTTTCATTTTGCCTTTAAACTCATCCCAATTTGTCACCGCGCACAACGCCAATTATGCACCACCCGGTGTACGGGGGGTGTACAGGAGGTGTACGCATGGCACCCCCCAATTTTTCTCCAATATTAACCATTCCCTTACCAAATTTCCGCCATGCTCGAACCATGTCGAATTTCAACGAACAACCCCTCCCCTTCCTGATGGACGAAGCGCTGAGCGCAACGCCCGTGACTGGCAAGCAGCCGTCCTATATTGCCGATCACCGACAGCGCCTGCGCGCCCGCTTTATGGCTGGCGGCGCCACTGCGATGCCCGAATACGAATTGCTGGAACTGGTCCTGTTTCGCGCCATTCCCCGCCGCGATGTCAAACCCCTCGCCCATGCCCTCATGACCCGCTTTGGGGATTTTAACCGCGTCCTGACTGCCTCCGAAGCACGCTTGCGCGATGTATCAGGGGTGGGTGACGCAGTCATTACCGAGCTCAAAATCGTTGAGGCCGCCGCCCACCGTATGGCCCGTTCCAAAGTCATGCAAAGCCATATCTTATCGAGCTGGGATGCCCTGCTCGACTATTGCCATACCACTATGGCGCACCGCGAAACGGAGCAGTTTCGGGTGCTGTTTCTCGACCGCAAGAATGTGCTGATCGGGGATGAAGAGCAGGCCAAAGGAACCGTTGACCATGTTCCCGTATATCCCCGCGAAGTGGCCAAACGCGCGCTGGAACTAAACGCCTCTGCGATTATCCTTGTCCACAATCATCCCTCCGGTGATCCCACGCCCTCACAGTCTGATATCGACATGACAGCGCGGGTAAATGTCGCCTGTAATGCCCTCGACCTGACGCTGCATGATCATTTGATTATCGGAAAGTCCCAAGAGCTTAGCTTTCGTGCAGAGGGTTATCTCTAGCGCACCCAAACCTCGACGCGGCGGTTCGCACGCCGACCCCAGCTGCTATCATCACAGGCCATTGGCATCGCTTCGCCAAAGGCATCTATACCTAGTTCTACGCGCCCTAAATTGGCCGTCACCGCTGCCTCACTCACGGCGCGGCGCACCGCATCAGCACGGCGCAGCGCGATCTCGCGGTTTGCCTGTGCCGCGCCGTTCCCGTCACTGAACCCGACAAACAACAATCGACGCGCATCGTATTGACCAACCTCCAAGGCGCGCGCCAATTGCTGCACATTAGAGCGCGATTGGGCATCCAACCGAACAGACCCCGCCTCAAACCGGAATGATGTGCTTAACCGCGCCATCGGTGTCAGGGTCGATGTCATGCGCTGCAATTCACCAAGGGTAATTTCGGTCCCTGCTTGCAGGATCGCATTGGTAAAGCGGTTGCCCTGTTCCTCGACGGTGATCTCCTCTGGTGTCTGGTCCACGAAACCTGAACGACGGATGACAATCTGCGCAGCTGGTCCTCGGGTAAATGCCAAAAACTCCCGCGCCAATTGCGGCAAGCGGCGTGCAGGAAAGTAGAGGAACATCGGCGCTGTCAGAGGGTAATCCTCTGTTTTGATTGTCCGGCGCGACGCCTGCATCGAGAAACCGCACGTGCCTGTCAGCATAAGCGCCTGCGTCTCAGCCCGATCCGCATAGCTGGTAAGCCCCAGCGCAAATGTATCCCGCGCAACTGCATCCGCCAACGCCACCGGCGTTGCATGTCGCGTTGCATCACCTGACAATGTGCTAAGATTTGAGGGTCGCAATAATTGGTCTACGATCGCCTGTCCCAAACCGGAGGCGTCATCAGGTAGGTGCAGATCAATAGGAACATCCGGTCCACCAAAGTCCTGCCAATTGGTAATCTGCCCTGCCAAGACCAGCGCCAGCTTTGCAGGCGAAATTCCACGAACAGGGTTATTTCCCGACACCACAGGTACAATTGCATCCAACGCCAATACACGACTGCGGTTGATGCCCGTCATGTCACCCATGCCAGCCTCGCGCGCGCGCGCGCGTTCAGTGGGGCGAATTTCACGCAAGGACATCACGATATCCGCTTCATCGGCGAGCAGATCGGCAAACCCCTCATCCGTGTTCGTCACACGGAAATGAAAGCGGGCCGCCAGCTTTCCGTCATCTGCACGGCGGATCAAATAAGTGAATGTCGTGGAATCCTCACCTGCTTCACGTTCGGTGAGGTAGTCATGCTTCTGAGCAAAGGTCTCAATCAGCGCGGGCATGACAACAGCACCTAATGTCGGCGCACCCGAAATCGAAAGCTCTGCGACAAAGTCCTGTAAGTTCGGGCACCCCGGCCCATCACACAGCACACCGGAGCCGTCGACAGTTAGCTCACCGTATTCAGTGCGCAGGCGGTAAAACTCTCCGTCAAATCCAAGCAACGTCCCACTCAACGCCACCTCGCTGTCGCGCGAAGTGAGCGTAATGTCCTGTGCATGAACTGACAGGGTAGTACCAAACAGAGAAAGTGCGGCGAAAACCGCCACACCTATCACTTTGATCATGGGACCTCGGCGTTGCGTTAGTTAATGGACGCAACTTTCAGGTCTTCAAACAGATTATTCAACACAAGAAAGTTCCCAGCGGCTTCACAGTCCGGAACTGACAGCGTCAAATTGCGGGATGTGATATCTTTGCCGCTAAACGTCTGTAGGGTTTGTGCTTCGATCTCCAAACCGCAGTTATTGTTTCCCACTTCGGTCTCAACACTGAGGAAAATATCTCCCCCGCTTTGCGCTGTTTCCGCTGGGAAGGTATAGACCTCGGCGAGCGACCCATCTGGCACGTCAGGATCACCCAAGAGGGAGAGATATCCCCCCTGGCCCGTCACAGCATAAGTCATATCGCGCATGGCACCGGACCAGACATGGCCCTCACTGCCGTAATCGGCACCAAATTCACGGGCATGCAGCTCAAAGCCGGTATCGCCCTTCCATTGAAGTGCCACACGGTCGAAGTCACCAAGCTCGTCCACGGTTGTCTGGGCGACAGCGCCGTCACCGTTGGTAAACGCCACAACAAATGTTGCATCCGTCGCCATTGCGGGCACGGTGATGTCAAAAGCACCCGCGTCATCTGTAGATTGACTGAACAAAAGACCCGCGTGATGAACGGTTACACGCTCTTGTGGCAAGCATGGCGCGGATAAGCTCAGATTGACCATTGCAGCCGCGACAGGGCGTGCGGTGGCTGTAACCTCGCACGCTGCATCGGCCTGCGCCTCTGGTACACTTGGGTCAACGGCGCTTTGCGACTGAAGAACATCTGCTCTCGCCGCTCCAAGCACAATAGGAAGAGCTCCGGCCTTGGGTGCAATGATCTCTTGTGGAGCGGCTAGCGTTTCCGCCTCTTCCGCATTCGGAGCGATGAAATCATCTGCGAACTCTGCGGAGGTCAGAATAATCTCCTCAACATCGAGCACGGAAGCTTCAGCATTTTCCAACGTCGCACCCTGATATTCAGGTGTCGGCGCTGAAGCACCCTGTTGCATGAAAAATCCGATCCCGATTGCACAGGCCAGCGTTCCAGCGGTTGTTATCACTTCTTTGCGATATTTCATAATCTCGGTCCCTTGCTACGGAATAGCTCAGGTCCAGTGATCACACGCAAACGGGGCTGCAATAGGGCAGCCCCGCGCTGTTAATATGGCGATTCTTTGTTAATGCTCTCAGCTCAAACGCCCGTGGCAGTGCTTGAATTTTTCGCCAGACCCGCAAGGGCATAAGTCATTTCGGCCCGGATTACCCCATGTCGACGGGTCATTTTCGTCAAATCCATTGTCGGGGTTTTCCGATGGGGCGGTTGTTTCCACAGCTTCGCCGTTTTCTTCTGCTGCCGCTTTTTGCCGTTCCATCATCTGTTCAATGATGCGCTGCTGTTCTTCTTCATTTGCCGGTTCGATCCGTGACAACCGTTGGGTCACATCCTGCCGCAAACCGTCAAGCATACCCTCAAAGAGCTGGAACGATTCGTTCTTATACTCGTTGAGTGGATCGCGCTGCGCATAGCTACGGAATCCCACGACCGAGCGAAGATGCTCAAGCGTGAGAAGGTGATCGCGCCATTTTGCGTCGATGGTCTGGAGCAAGAAGTGCTTTTCGATATTGCGCATGTTCTCAGGGCCAAACTTCTCGGCCTTTTCCGCCATTAGCTTGTCTGTCGCCTCGATCAGACGCGCACGGATGACCTCGTCATCAACGCCGTCTTCCTCGCACCATGCGATCACCGGCACATCCACGCCCAACTGCTCGATCACGGCGGCGTAGAAGCCTTCGGTGTCCCACTGGTCCGCGTATGTTTTGGGCGGCATGTACTGCTCGATCATGTCGTCGATCATCTGGTGGCGCATGTCTTCGGTGATCTCATGCAGGTCTTGGCTCTCCATGATATCGCGGCGCTGGCCAAAGATCACTTTGCGCTGTTGATTCATCACGTCATCAAACTTCAACAGCTGCTTGCGCATGTCAAAGTTGCGACCCTCGACCTTCGCCTGCGCGCGCTCAAGCGATTTGTTCACCCAAGGGTGAATGATCGCTTCGCCTTCTTTGAGGCCAAGTGAGGTTAGTACTTTCTCCAACCGCTCGGAGCCGAAAATACGCATCAGGTCGTCTTCAAGCGACAGAAAGAAGGACGAACGCCCGGGATCACCCTGACGGCCGGAGCGACCACGCAGCTGGTTGTCAATGCGGCGGCTCTCGTGGCGCTCAGAGGCCAAAACAAACAGGCCACCGGCTTCGATAACTTTCTTCTTCTCGTCAGCTGTCTCTGCCTCGATGCGCGTACGCAATTCAACGGGATCGACCTCAGGATCGGCGGCAAGCGCTTCAAGCACCTTCAGCTCGACGTTACCGCCCAGCTGAATATCCGTACCGCGGCCCGCCATGTTAGTCGCGATGGTGACAGCATTGAATTTACCGGCATCGCCAACAATCTGCGCTTCCTGCTCATGCTGGCGCGCGTTCAGAACATTGTGTTTGATACCTTCAGCTTCAAGCATCTTGCTCAGCATCTCGGACTTCTCGATAGAGGTGGTGCCGACAAGGCAAGGCTGCCCGCGGCCATGTGCCTCTTTCGTCTTCTCGATCATCGCCGCGTATTTCTCAGCGGCCGTGCGGTAGACGGCATCGTCTTCATCAACACGGGCAATCGCCACATTGGTCGGAACTTCGACGACACCTAGGCCATAGATTTCCATGAATTCATCAGCCTCAGTCAGGGCCGTACCGGTCATACCTGCCAGCTTTTCATACAAGCGGAAGTAGTTCTGGAACGTCACAGAGGCGAGAGTGATGTTCTCGGGCTTGATGTCGACGCCCTCTTTGGCCTCAATCGCTTGATGCAAGCCATCACCCAGACGGCGACCTGACATCATGCGGCCTGTGAATTCGTCAATCAGAACAATTTCACCTTCGCGCACGATGTAATCTTTATCTTTTTCGAACAACTTGTGTGCGCGCAGACCTTGGTTAACGTGGTGAACGATGGACGTACTCTCCGGATCATAGAGGGTCATCCCCTCCTCCAGCATTTCGCGGGCGCGGAGCTGATCTTCGAGGAATTCGATCCCCTCGTCGGTGAAAGTCACGTTGCGGGTCTTCTCGTCCAGCTCGTAATGCTCAGGCATAAGGGTGGGGATCACGGTATTAATCGTGAGATACATGTCAGAGCGGTCATCGGACGGGCCAGAGATGATCAGCGGCGTGCGCGCCTCGTCGATCAGGATGCTGTCGACCTCATCCACAATGGCAAAGTTGTGTTGCTTTTGGAAAATCTCGCTCAGCTCGGCCTTCATGTTGTCGCGCAGGTAGTCAAAGCCAAGCTCGTTATTGGTGGTGTAGGTGATATCACAGTCATAGGCTGCACGCTTAAGGTCGTCTGGCATGTTCGGCACGATATAACCGGTGGTGAGGCCAACGGAGGCAAACACTTTGCCCATCCACTCGGCGTCGCGTTTAACCAGATATTCGTTCACGGTTACAATGTGCACACCCTTGTGCGTTAGCGCATTGAGATAGGCCGCAAAGGTCGCAGTGAGCGTCTTACCCTCACCCGTTTTCTGCTCGGCCACGTTCCCTTGGTGCAGGAAAATTGCACCCATCAGCTGTGTATCAAAAGCCCGCAGGCCCAACGTGCGGCGCGCACCCTCACGACAGTTCGCAAACGCTTCGGGTAGAAGATCATCAAGGCTTTCGCCTTTCAGAGCACGCGTCGCCAACTCTTCGGTCTTGTCCTTGATCTGCTCATCGCTGAGTTGCTGGAACTCGGGCTCAAGCGCGTTGACCTTCTCGACAATCGGGCGGGCGGCCTTGATCTTACGATCATTTGGCGTTCCAAAAACCTTTTTGGTGATTTTTCCAAGTCCCAGCATGCGATCTCCAGCCGAAGTTTAAATTCTATTGCGCGATCTGCTTGCCCAGCAAACACCCAGTCCATAGATAGGATGGGAGATTGGTGGCGATACGCCTCGCCCAACAGCGATGTAAGGGCCACCATGTAGCAAGTCAATGTAACCGGCCACATACTGCCGGAATGATAGGACGATCCATGCAAAAACGACTCACTTTTCTGGCACCTTTGGCAATTGCCGCCGCCCTTGCCCTTCCAGCATCCGCTCAGGAGACACTCACGGCGGACCCATCCGTTGTTGTAGCAACCGTCGGTGACACCGAAATCACTGTCGGTCACATGATCGTGGCATGGGCTAGCCTGCCGCAACAATATCAGGAATTGCCCGATGATGTGCTGTTTCAGGGCATCCTCGACCAGCTGGTTCAGCAGTCCGCTCTTGAGCAGCAGTTCACCGCCGAGCTTCCAAAGCGCGTTGAAATTCAGATCGAAAACGAGCGCCGTTCGCTCACCGCTGGTGAAGCGATCAACACTATCATGAAAGGCCCGCTGGACGAAGCGGAAGTGCAAGCGGCATATGAAGCCGAGTACAGCAATGTAGACCAAGAGCCGGAATACAACGCATCGCACATTCTGGTCGAAACGGAAGAGGCGGCATTGGAAGTCGTCGCAGCCCTAGAGGGTGGCGCAGAGTTTGCCGCAGTCGCACTCGAGAAATCCACAGGCCCGTCCGGCCCTAATGGCGGACAGCTTGGATGGTTCGGCACGGGTGCAATGGTACCCGAGTTTGAACAGGCCGTTGTCGCGATGGAACCCGAAACAATTTCCGCGCCCGTGAAAACCCAGTTCGGCTGGCATATCATTCGCCTCAACGAGACCCGCGTACCGAACGCGCCCGCATTGGAAGAAGTCCGCGAACAAATCGAGCTCCAAATTCGCGAGATCCGCGCGCAAACAAAGATCGAGGAAGTGACAGCAGCTGCAGACGTAGACCGCAGTGGCGCAGAGGGCATCAACCCATCCGTCATCAAACAAGTAAACGTGCTGGAGTAAGCAAAACCATGGCAAAGATCACCGCTGTTTCTCCTCTGGCGCCCGCTGCGTTTCCCTCCCTTCCAGTGATCGAGGGGGTGACGTTTTCCACTGCTGCAGCGGGGGTAAAATATGAGGGCCGCACCGATGTAATGTTGGCCGCTCTGATACCCGGCACGGTGGTTGCGGGCGCGTTCACCCGATCTGCGACGCGCTCTGCGTCAGTGCTCGACTGTCAGGCAAAGCTGGGCCATCCAAGCGATGCGGCAGCGGCGATTCTTGTGAATTCAGGAAACTCCAACGCTTTTACCGGTAAGGGCGGCACCGCCTCGGTCGAGGCAATCACGGCAGCTGTAGCAGCGGCTTGCGATCTGCCGCAGGCGCGCGTCTTCACCTCCTCTACCGGTGTTATCGGGGAGCCATTGCCCCATGATCGCATTACCGCAGCCCTAACATCGCTCGTCGCTTGCACAAAAGCCGATGGAATTGCAGACGCTGCAAAGGCCATCATGACAACCGACACCTTTCCTAAAGGGTCCTCCGCCACATTAGAAATTGAGGGTAAAACTGTCTCTATTGCGGGCATTGCAAAGGGATCTGGCATGATCGCGCCCGATATGGCGACGATGCTGGTCTATATCTTTACCGATGCGGAAATCGGGCAAGAGGCACTCCAAGCGATTGTCTCACAGAGCAACGAGAAGACATTCAACGCCATAACCGTGGACAGCGACACCTCAACCTCCGACACCTTGATTGTTGCGGCAACGGCTGCCAGCGGCGTATCCGTGGAGGGCCATGACGGATTTGTCAGCGCGCTTCATGCTGTGATGCTTGACCTTGCACATCAAGTGGTACGGGACGGCGAAGGGGCCACCAAGTTCGTAGAAATTGTCGTGACGGGCGCTGCGAACGATGCGGATGCAAAAATTCACGCCATGTCTGTCGCCAACTCCCCTCTGGTCAAGACTGCTATCGCAGGCGAGGACCCGAATTGGGGTCGCGTTGTCATGGCGGTTGGAAAATCAGGTGCCGCAGCGGATCGTGACCGTCTTAGCATTCGATTCGGAGATGTCGAAGTAGCCAAAGACGGGTGGCGAAGCGAAGGCTATTCCGAAGAGGCGACTGCGAATCACATGAAGGGCCAAAACATAGTGATCGGCGTTGATTTTGGCATTGGATCCGGCACGGCAACAGTCTGGACCTGCGATTTGACCCACGGATATATCAGCATCAATGCCGACTACCGCTCATGAAGATGGTGCTGGTGTCTGCGGTCGCGCTGATCGATGTCGACGGCCGCGTCCTGCTTGCGCAACGTCCACCGGGAAAATCCATGGCAGGGCTTTGGGAGTTTCCAGGCGGTAAGGTAGAGACCGGCGAGACACCCGAAGCTGCGCTGATCCGCGAGCTTAACGAAGAGCTAGGGATTGATACTTGGGCTTCTTGTCTGGCTCCGCTCACATTCGCAAGCCACTCATACGATGATTTCCATCTGATGATGCCCCTGTTTGCCTGCCGCAAGTGGGAAGGCACTCCACAACCTCGCGAAGGACAGGTCCTAAAATGGGTCAAGCCCTTAGAAATGCGCGATTATCCTATGCCAGAAGCTGATATTCCGCTCATCGCGGTCTTGCGCGATTGGCTTTAGTTGGTATTTGGCAGTTTCTCGCAAATTAGTACAATAAGCAGATTTGTATAAGATTGTTGTGGAAACTGGGACAGTTCGTTGTACGCTACTTAGGCATAGTTCTGGGGAGGATTAGAATGCTACGTACAATCACATTAGGAAGCAGCGTTTCCATTCAAGGGACATTTGTCCGGTCGATGCCAGATGGCCGCATTGCGGTTCAGGTCGACAATACGATTTATTCCGGCGTACCTGTGACCAAAAAGTAGTACTGACCAAAGCATGATAGCAAAAAGGGGACGGTGTTTTGCACCGTCCCCTTCTTCTATTGTATTACCAGCCGCCGATTAGGTCAGCGTACGTGTCACTTCTTCACGTGTGAAGATTTCGATCACATCGCCCGGACGGATATCGTCGTAGTTCTCGAACGCCATACCACATTCCTGACCTGACTGGACCTCTGGCACCTCGTCCTTGAAGCGCTTGAGCGTCTTGAGAGTGCCCTCGTGAATAACCACGTTGTCGCGCAGCAAACGTACACCAGCGGAGCGGCGTGCCACCCCTTCGGTGACCAAACAACCTGCAACTTTGCCGATACCCGTGACCTTGAAGACCTCTTTGATATTGGCGTAGCCGATAAAGGTTTCTTTGATCTCATTGCTGAGCAGGCCAGAAGCCGCCGCTTTCACATCGTTCACCAGATCGTAGATGATCGAGTAGTAGCGGATTTCGACACCTTTCTGGTTGGCGGTGTTGCGGGCAGATGCGTTTGCACGGACGTTGAAGCCCATGATTGGTGCACCTGACGCTTCGGCAAGGCCAACATCTGTCTCGGTGATCGCACCAACACCTGAGTGCAGGACGCGAACACGGACTTCGTCATTACCGATTTTCTCCATCGCCTGAACAATCGCTTCGGCAGAACCCTGCACGTCAGCTTTGACCAGAATGGGCAGCTCGGACACATCTTCATCCGCTTTGGCATTCGCCATCAGCTGTTCGAGCGTCGTTGCCGCGCCTGCTGCTGCACGCTTGTCTTTGGCAGCGTTTGCACGGTACTCCGCGATTTCACGCGCCTGCGCTTCGGTATCAGTTACGTTCAGCACGTCACCCGCTTCGGGTGTGCCGTTCAGACCAAGAACCTCGACAGGAACGGAAGGTCCCGCTTCTTTGATGCGATTTCCCTGATCATCGATTAGCGCACGAACTTTACCGTACTGCTCACCTACAACGAAAATATCACCGGTCCGCAACGTACCGTTCTGGATCAGAACAGTTGCAACAGGACCACGACCCACATCCAGCTTTGCCTCGATCACGGCGCCAACAGCGGCACGATCAGGGTTGGCTTTCAGCTCAAGGATCTCGGATTGCAGCGCAATCGCTTCAAGCAGCTCATCAAGGCCTTGCCCTGTGATTGCGGAAACTTCGACGTCCTGTACATCACCTGACATTTTTTCGACGATAACTTCGTGCTGCAGCAAGGCGGCCCGCACTTTGTCAGGGTCTGCCGCTGGCTTATCGACCTTGTTGATCGCCACAATCATCGGCACTTTGGCCGCCTTCGCGTGGGCAATCGCCTCAATCGTCTGAGGCATCACAGCATCATCCGCCGCAACAACCAGAACCACGATATCTGTTACCTGTGCACCGCGTGAGCGCATGGAGGTAAAGGCCGCGTGGCCAGGGGTATCGAGGAATGACAGAACCTGCCCACCCTCGGTTGTGACCTGATATGCACCAATGTGCTGGGTGATGCCACCGGCCTCGCCTGCGACAACTTTTGCCTTACGGATCGCATCAAGCAAAGATGTTTTACCGTGGTCAACGTGGCCCATGATGGTGATGACGGGTGGGCGACCAACCAGATCGGCCGCATCGTCTACTTCCAACTTGATCACGTCTTCGACGTCAGCATCGGAAACGCGCACAACCTTGTGGCCGAACTCCTCGATGATGAGCTCTGCTGTGTCGGCATCAATCGTCTCGTTCTGACCGATCATCAGGCCACTGTTCATCAGTGCTTTTACAACTGCGCCTGTCTTCTCAGCCATACGTGCGGCCAACTCGGAGACAACAATCGCTGGTGGCAACTGCACGTCGCGAATGATCTTCTCGCGCTCAACATTACCGCCCATCGCTTTCGCGCGGGCACGGTCTTGCTTACGCTTCATCTGCGCCATGGAGCGCTGACGGCCGCCTTCGCCACCACGCATCGCCTGATTAACGGTCAGCTTACCTGACCGGCGATCATCGTCCTGGCGGTTCTTCTTGTTGGTTTCCTCACGGTCACGCTCTGTCTTGCGCGGCGTGGCAGAGGGGAGCGCCTTGTTGGGTGCAGCGCGGGCTGCCGCGGGCTCAGATGCTGGGCGGGCTGCCGCTTGGGCTGCTGCTTCCGCATCACGCTTAGCGCGCTCTTCATCTTCGGCCTTCGCCTTGAGGCTTGCTTCGCGGGCCTTGTCTTCCGCCTCTTTGGCGTCGATCTCCGCACGGCGGCGCTCGCGGTCTTCTGCGCGCGCTTTCTCTTCAGCGGCTCGCGTTGCGGCCTCTTCGACCTCACGCGCTTTCGCAGCTTGAACAGCCTTCAGGCGACGTTCCATTTCGGAATCTGTAATACCTGCGGGACGCTTGGTAGGATCACCAACAGGGCCCGCACCCGGGCCGCTTGGCTTTTGCCCACCAGGCTTGGGAACCACAACGCGCTTGCGCTTGGTCTCCACTACAACATTCTTGGTCCGCCCATGGCTAAAGCTTTGCTTTACGTTGCTGGGACGTGAGCCACCGAGGCCCAGTGTTTTTCTGCCGTCATTATCGCTCATCTAGCTCGTCTATCCTTTCGGCTGGTCGATACCAGCCTCGTTTTTGCGCACGCCGTTCAGTCTGTGAGCTTCCTCTACAACACGTAGAGTGAGTCCACCAGAGGCGAGCGCCCCATGTATCACAGTTTGGCGACCGAATGCCAAACCCAATTCATCCGCCGTCAGACACCCGATATAGTGTCCATAGTGCGGAGTGCTCAGTTTTGATTTGCCGCGTCCTGATCCGTCCACAGCTTGGATCAACACTAAGGCTTCTTCTGTTTGCAGCCAGCTCTTGACCTTCTCATAGCCTGCGACGGCTTTACCCGCTTTGCGCTGCATGGAGATGAGGTCCACCACACGGCGGGCCAACTGCTTTTCAACTTCGTCCACCAGATTCTCTGGTATTTTAACAGGCTGCTTCGCGCTACGCGAGAACAACCCCTTCTTCACCGCCAGTTCGAGTGCAGCACGATCTGCTGTCACCCACATACCGCGACCAGGCAATTTGCCCATAACATCCGCGAAAACCTGACCTTCCGGTCCAATAACGAAACGTATCAACCGGTATTTTGGGTGCACTTCGCCTGTGGCAAGGCACTTACGCTCTTCCCCGCTCTCACGATCTTTGGATGCGCCACCGCGTCCCATACTGGTCCTACCCGAGGCCTACGATCAGGCCTCGGCCTCCTCGTCTGCTTCGACGTCGTCTTCGGCGTCAGCTTCAAGATCAGCAGGATCAACCCAACCCAGCATAACACGGGCCGTCATGATCATGGTTTGCGCTTCTTCGAGTGTCATCTCGAAGGGCTCAAGCGTGCCGTCATCCTTGACCCGCTCCCCGTTCTCCGTGGTCCAGCCACCGGCCAGTTCCCAATCCGCACAAGTGGCGAAATCTTCGAGAGTTTTCACATCATCCTTGGCAAGGGCTTCGACCATTTGTGGCGTCAGGCCTTCAAAGTTGATCAAGCTGTCCTCAGCGCCCAGCGCACGAGCGGCCTCAAGAGCTGCGGTGTTTTGTGCCTCAAGCACATCACGCGCACGGGCCTGCAATTCGCCCGCCGTCGCCTCGTCCACACCGTCGATGACCAGCAGTTCGTCAACTTCGACATAAGCCACTTCTTCAAGGTTGGTGAACCCTTCGGACACCAACAACTGGGCAAAGAACTCGTCCAGATCAAGGTTATCCATAAACAGCTTTGTACGCAGTTCAAACTCTGCCTGACGGCGCTGGCTTTCCTGCTCTTCGGTCATGATATCAATATCGAGACCCGTCAGCTGCGACGCAAGGCGCACGTTCTGGCCACGACGACCAATCGCCAGGGACAGCTGCTCTTCCGGTACAACAACTTCGATCTTGCCAGCTTCTTCGTCTAGAACAACCTTGGACACTTCAGCAGGCTGGAGCGCATTCACGAGGAACGTCGGCTGATCGTCATTCCATGGGATGATGTCGATTTTTTCACCCTGAAGCTCGTTCACAACAGCCTGAACACGGCTACCGCGCATACCAACGCAAGCACCGACAGGGTCGATAGAGTTGTCATAGGAGATCACGGCAATCTTGGCGCGTGAACCGGGGTCACGGGCAACAGCTTTGATCTCGATGATCCCGTCATAAATTTCCGGCACTTCCATTTTGAAGAGCTCGGCCATGAATTCTGGTGCGGTACGCGACAGGAAAATCTGTGGGCCGCGCTGCTCGCGGCGCACTTCCTTGATGTAGACGCGGATACGGTCGTTCGGACGGTACGATTCGCGGCCAATTTTCTCGTTGCGGCGCAGGATCGCTTCACCGGCACCCACATCAACGATGACGTTGCCGTACTCTTCACGCTTGACCAAACCGTTGATGATCGTGCCTGCACGGTCTTTGAATTCCTCGAACTGGCGATCACGCTCTGCTTCGCGGATCTTTTGCAAGATGACCTGCTTGGCCGACTGTGCAGCAATCCGGCCCATCTCTACCGGCGGGACTTCTTCAACAAACTCCTGACCCACTTCAGGATCGGCCATATATTCTTTCGCTTGGACCACTGTGAATTCAGCCTGATAGTTCTCAAGCTCTTCATCCGCCACAACTGTCCGCACACGCGTAAAGGTCGCGCGACCCGTCTTACGGTCAATCGCCACGCGAATGTCCATCTCCGCGCCATAACGCGATTTGGCCGCGCGAGCGAGGGATTCTTCCATCGCTTCGATCACCAGTACGGGATCGATCATCTTTTCACGTGCAACAGCTTCGGCAGTTTGCAAAAGCTCAAGCTGGTTTGCGGATGTAATGGCCATTATTTTTCTCCCTCGTCAGACAAGTGCGTCTGAACTTCATCGAATTGAGTCTCGTCAATTACACCAGACGCTTTGCGTTGGCGTAGCATTTCTTTGATCAGCTCGTCTGTCAGAACCAGCTTGGCATCTGTCAGCCATTCGAACTGAAGGCCCACGGTGCCTTCTTCGATGTTGATCAGTACTTCGTTACCTTCAACGCCTGCCAGCTCACCCTTAAAGCGGCGGCGCCCGTCGATCAGATCATCGGTTTCGATTTTGGCCTCATAGCCTTCGAAATTCGCGAAATCCTTGAGGCGCGTCAGCGGGCGGTCGATGCCCGGGCTGGAAACTTCAAGCGCGTATTCGTCAATGATTGGATCCTCTACATCCAGAACAGCACCGACAGCAGTGCTAATCTGCGCCAGATCGTCAACTTCGATACCGCCATCAGGCTTGTCTGCCATGATCTGCAAAGTCGAGGTTTTCCCGCTCATCAAACGGACGCGCACCAGCTCATACCCCATATCCTCGATGACAGGTGTGATGATCTCGGCGAGACGCCGGTCCATAGCTGCTTTTGCGATCAGATCGTTGTTCATATTCTCACTTAGGTTCAGGCATTTACTTTAGGCACAAAAAAACGGGCGCGCGGCCCGTGTATCAGGTTCGGTGGGCGCTTGGTTTGGACCCGAGCGACGCGCTGTTGAAATTCATATACGCGCGGTGCAGCAGAACATCAAGCCCCCCACCACCGTTGCGGCGCGCGTAGATCGTCAAACACGCCGCGCCCCAGTGTCATGGGCATCGCCACACTGCGCGCAACGGCCTGACCATCCCAAACGGCGATATCATCAAAACCGGTTAGCGTGGCAGCATCGGCAATGTCGGCACCATCCACCAGATATTCGGCGACAGCCTGTGCGCGCACAACATCAGACGGGATCGAGACAAGCTCGACTGCATCAAACCATCCCGCCTGTCCGTCTTTCCAATGGGTCGGTACACGCTCTGCCAAAAGCTGCTGACCTGCCGCGAAATGGCGCACCCGGTAGAGACCGGTGCCGGTTCCCGCGCCGGAATTATGCGCAGGGCGGATGATATTCGCAGCATTGCTCAGCGTGAACGGAAACGCAGGATCGGGCTCAGCAAGAGTGATCTCGACACGATTTCGGCCAAGCGCACGAACGTCTCCCAGCGCAGAAAGGCTGTGCACCACATCGACGGCAGTAAGCGGCGCACCATCGTGAAAGGTCACACTATTGCGCAGATCAAAGACCCAGACGCGCGCATCGGCAGAGCTGCTCCACGCTGTTGCCAGCTCCCCGCGCAATGTCCCGTCCGCCGCCACTTCAGTCAGTGTTTCAAACACAAGCCCAAGGCGCGCAACCTGCATGAACAGCCCCTCACCGTTTTCCCAATCATCACTCCGCGCCGCGCCTGACAGCGCAAGGCGCAGCTTACCACCGCGCTGCGGCAATGGCCCCGCACTCACGCCCGTTGCTGCAAGCAGGGCAGCAGCGGCAGCGCTGGAAAACAGCGCGCGACGATCAAGGGGTTTGCGGCTCATGTAATTGCAATCCGGTCCATAGCGCGAACCAACTCCGCGCTGATCCCCGGCTCAGACAATGCGTGGCCTGCATTACGTACCATCTTCAGCTCGGCTTTCGGCCATGCTTTAGCGATGGAATACGCGCTGACAGGTGGACAGATCATGTCATAGCGCCCCTGTACGATGACACCAGGGATATGGGCGATACGATCCATCTGGGCGAGGATTTGACCATCGTACTCCAGAAAACCGTTGTTGATGAAATAGTGATTCTCAAGCCGTGCAAACGCCCGCGCATATTCGCCCGGCCCTTCCATCATCTGGCCTGTCGAAGAAATAGAGGCCAGAGCGTTTTCCCAGCCGGACCATGCGCGGGCGAAGCGCGTCTGTTGGGACATATCGTCAGAGAACAGACGGCGATGATAGGCTTTGATATAGTCGTCACGCTCGTTCTCGGGGACAAGCGCTGTAAACTTGTCCCAAACCTCAGGCCAGAACTTACCAGCACCACCGCCATAAAACCAATCAAGCTCTATTTGGGTCATCAAGAACACACCGCGCAAAACCAGATTGCGCACAGCGGCCGGATGGGTTTGGGCATAGATCAGCGAAAGTGTCGCACCCCAGCTGCCGCCAAACACAACCCACTGTGCAATTCCCAGCGTTTCGCGAATCAGCTCAATATCAGCAACAAGGTGCCATGTGGTGTTGTCCGTGCAGGACGCATGCGGGGTCGAACGACCGCACCCACGCTGGTCAAACAGAATCACACGAAAGACGGCAGGGTCAAAATAGCGCCGCATCGACGGGCTACACCCGCCACCAGGTCCACCGTGCAATACCACAACGGGGATACCATTCGGGTTGCCGCATTGCTCGACATATACCTCATGCCCTTGGCCCACGGCCAGCATACGCCGGTCGAACGGGTCGATGGGCGGATGCAGATATTGCACTGCGCGCTTTTGATCGTGGGTCTTATCCATTAGCAGCCTATATAGTTTGAAAGCAGACATTGAATACAGGAGCGTCAAAATGCAAGCGCATCAAAGCACCGTTGACGACGGCGAAGTCGCAAAATTCGAAGCTATGGCCGCCGAGTGGTGGGATACAGAGGGCAAGTTCAAGCCCTTGCACATGCTCAACCCCTGCCGCCTTGACTACATCACAAGCCAGATCGCGGGCGAATTTGACCGTGACCTCACTGCGCCCGCACCGTTCAAAGGGTTGCGAATCCTTGATATCGGTTGTGGTGGCGGCCTGCTCTCCGAGCCGATGGCGCGTCTGGGCGCTACCGTTGTGGGCGCCGATGCCGCGGCGGGCAACATCCCTGTCGCCCAGATCCATGCTGAACAGTCGGGGCTCGAGATTGATTATCGCCACACCACTGCAGAAGCCTTGGCCGAAGCGGGTGAGCAATTCGATATCGTGCTGAACATGGAAGTGGTGGAGCATGTGGCCTCCCCCATCAGCTATCTTACCGCCTGTCGTCAGTTGCTCAAACCCGGTGGGCTGCACATTTGCTCCACCCTCAACCGCAACGCAAAATCCTATGTTGTAGCGATCATCGGTGCGGAGCATGTCATGCGTTGGCTGCCAAAAGGCACCCATGAATGGTCAAAATTCATCACGCCGGACGAGCTGTATAAACTTTTGGGCGAAGCAGGGCTGGAGCCGGTCGACCGCAAAGGGTTTGTCTTCAACCCGATCTTATGGAGTTGGAGCCTGTCGGCAAAGGATCTCAGCGTGAACTACGTCACTACAAGCCTTAAACCAAAGACCTAGTCGATCTGTTTGCGCAGCTCGCGTAGAATCGGCAGGGCGGCCCGCGCTTTCTCTTCACCAAGGTCATCCACCACCTTGGTGATCATCGGGGCGATCTTGCTCAACGCAGTTTCGCGTGCCTGACGGCCTGCGGGGCTGATGCTCACCACCTTGCGCCGCGCATCGTCCCAATCGGGGCGGATATGGATGTATCCGGCCCACTCCAGCTTGGTCAGGGTGTTTGTCATCGCACCACGTGTAACATGGAAAATCTCGGCCAGTTGCGCGGGAGAGCGCTCAATATCACGCCACGCGAGGTTGTTCAGCACAGCGAAATGCGAAATTTCCATGCCCTTGGGCAACACCTTGCTCAGACGGCTGCGCAATATTTGCTCTGCGCCCAGAACCTCACTGAACAGCATAATCGCAAGGGTATGTGAATCATCGCTCATACTGGTCCGTTGAAAGGTCGCTTGTGGCTCATGCTGGGGACTTTCGCGCGGGCGGTCTCGGTCTGTGCGAGGTCCAACTCAAACATATATATCCCTGCATCTGTCCCTGCGTCCAGAACCACTTCCCCCCATGGGGCGACAACCAAAGAATGCCCATAGGTATCGCGTGTTTTATGCGCGGCGCTCGCATGCGTACCCGTCTGCGCAGGCGCAATGACAAAACAACCCGTTTCAATCGCACGGGCGCGTAGCAATGTATGCCAATGCGCGGCCCCTGTGACCGGCGAAAATGCGGCGGGCACGGTGAGAATTTGCGCACCCGCTTCGGCCAAAGCCTGATAGAGCGCAGGAAACCGGACATCGTAACAGATGGTCATGCCGATATTGGCGAAGGATGTGCGCGCCAGTATCGCCTGGTCACCCGGACGATAGGCGGCTGATTCTTTCCATGTCTCGGTGGGCGTGACCTGCACATCGAACATATGGATTTTGTCGTAACGGGCAGCGATTTCGCCCTGCGGATTGATCAGGAAGGAACGATTGGCAAACCGCCCGTCCGCATCATCAGTCTTGAGGCCAAGCGAGCCGATCAACAACCAAATGCCTAGCGCCTTTGCATCCATCCGCAAAGCTGCCAGCGTCGGATCATCGCCTTCAAGACACAACACGCTGCGCTGATGATCTCGACTGGTCGAGATGCAGTTAGTCACCTCCGGCGTGAGGACAAATTCGGCCCCCTGCGATACAGCATCCCCCAGCATCGCGCGTGTCACGGTCAGATTGGCAGCCGGGTCATCACTCACATTCAGCTGGAGGATCGCCGCCTTCATGCGGCCAACAGCGCGTCGAGTTTGCCTGCACGTTCAAGCGCGTGAAGCTCGTCGCAGCCGCCAACGTGAATGTCGCCCACAAAAATCTGCGGAACAGTGCGCGCGCCATCTGCACGCTGGATCATCTCCGGCTTGCGATCAGGGTTGGCGAGCACATCCACTTCGGAAAAGCTCACGCCCTTTTGGCTCAGCAAACGCTTGGCGGCATGGCAAAAACCGCAGAGCGGAGAGGTGTAGATTTCAACAGGTTGCATATTGGTGATCCTTTTCAACAGGTGTTGGAAAAGGATTTAAGCGTCTTTGCCCGCTCTTGCTAGGGTCAGAACGCGCACGGGACCAGACTCGGCATCCATACAAGCACGCGTGCATGCCATCAAAGTGGCCCCTGTGGTCATCACATCGTCGATCAGGAGAACAGGCCGCCGCTTGAGCAATCCCCCGCGTTTGCGGTGAGGCTGGATCGCATTATCAAGGGTCTTGAAGCGCGCGTCATGGCTCAGACCGTCAAGCGACACTGTGCGCCGTACCCGCACCAACGCATCGGGACACCACTCAAGGTTCAGCTTTTCGGCGACAACTTTGGCCAGTAATGCGGACTGATTATACCGACGCTTGAGCAGCCGCGACCAATGCAGAGGTACAGGCACCACAATCGCATCTTTGGCCACATGGCCGCGCATCATATTCGCCATCCACAGGCCCGCAGGCCGGGCCATTTCCTGCCTGTCACCATGTTTGAGGGCGAGCACCAACTTGCGTCCCGTATCGCGGTACATCAGTGCCGCGCGGCCTTGCACCCATGGTTTTGGCGCTCGCATACAAGTATCACAATGATGTTTTGTACCGTCTCCTCCAGCCGGAAGCGGCGCGCCGCAGCAGTCACAAATCATACCGCCTAGAAACGCCGTGTCGCGCCAACACGTCCCGCAAAGGCCGAAATCACTCTCGACCGTATCGCCGCAGGTGATGCAGCGGGGAGGATAGATCAGCGACACTGCTGTTTGTAGTTGCGCAAGCACCAGCCTATATCCCCTTCTATGACAACACCCATGACAGACATTCGCGCCCTTAGCGCACATCGCGCACGCGCCACACCGGATGGTTTGTTTCTACATTCCGCCGCAGCGGACGAACTTCAAGATCGTCTGGATATGGTTAATAAACCCTTTACGGCGCCAGCGATTGTTACGGGCTTTGAGGATTTCTGGTCGGCATCATACCCTGACGCAAAGATTGTCCCGGATACGGAAACACTGGACCTCGTTCCACAATCACATGATCTGGTCGCGCATGTAATGGGCCTGCATTGGGCGAATGATCCGGTAGGGCAACTCATCCAATGCCGCCGCGCGCTTAAACCCGACGGGCTGTTCATCGCGATCAGCTTTGGCGGGGATACGTTGCAAGAGTTGCGCCGTGCGCTGGGCGAGGCGGAGATTGCTGTGACGGGTGGGCTGTCGCCGCGTATCGCTCCAATGCCGGAATTGCGCGATTTGGGCAGCTTGTTACAGCGCGCGGGATTCGCCCTTCCCGTCGCTGATACCGCTACGCTTACTGTGGAATATCGCGATATTTGGCACCTTATGCGCGACCTGCGTGCAATGGGTGAAACCAATGCGCTGAGTGCGCGATTGCGCCGCCCCACGCGCCGCGCCGTGTTTCAGCAGGCACAAAACCTTTACGCAGAACACTTTGCCGCACCCTCAGGCAGGTTGAAGGCAAGCTTTGAGCTGCAAGTCCTTACAGGATGGTCGCCAGATGCCTCCCAGCCGCAGCCCCTACGTCCCGGATCAGCACAACAGCGGCTGAGCGACGCGCTCGGTACCCCTGAAAAGCCCCTGTGCGATTGACCCCGCGTGAAATCCAACTATGTGAAGGCTCACACCATGTAGGACAACCCGATGAAAGATATGCGCCCCACAGAGACGGCAACATGCCCCATCCACGCAGACGCGGATCATCCACCGGTGCCGCGCCCGAAGATTGGTGTGCTGGTTGCTAATCTCGGGACGCCGGACAACTACGACTATTGGTCCATGCGCCGTTATCTGGGTGAGTTCCTGTCGGATCGTCGTGTGATCGATTATTCCCCATGGCTTTGGCAGCCCTTGTTGCAGCTTGTGATTCTGACCAAGCGGCCCTTCACCTCAGGTGCGGCCTACAAGTCGATCTGGAACGAAGAGCAGAACGAAAGCCCCCTACTCACCATCACCAAAGCCCAGACCGCGAAAATCGCGACGGAGATGAAAAAGACCTACGGCGACGACGTTTTGGTCGAATATTGCATGCGCTACGGCAATCCATCGACGCAAAGCAAGGTTGAGAAGCTGGTGAAGGCAGGTTGTACGAAAATCCTCTTCTTTCCGCTCTACCCTCACTACGCTGGTGCCACTTCAGCTACCGCCTGTGACAAGTTTTTCGAGGCGCTGGGGAAAGAGAAGTGGCAGCCCGCCAGCCGAACCGTACAGCCCTATTTTGATCGCCCCGACTATATCGACGCGCTCGCCAAGTCGATCGAGACGAAATATGCCGAGCTTGAGACGCGGCCCGATATTCTTGTCTGCTCTTATCACGGCGTGCCGAAGCGGTATTTAATGGAGGGCGATCCCTATCACTGTCAGTGCCAAAAAACGACGCGCCTGCTCAAAGAGCGGTTAGGGTGGGGCGATACCGAGATCAAAACCACCTTCCAGTCAAAATTCGGGCCAGAAGAATGGCTACAGCCCTATACGGTTGAGGAGGTTGCGCGTCTGGCTGAGCAGGGTAAAAAGAACATCGCCGTTTGCGCACCTGCTTTTTCTGCTGACTGCATCGAAACACTTGAGGAAATCAACGAAGAGATATTCGAAAGCTTCGAGGAGGCGGGTGGTGAGCATTTCACCTATATTCCATGTCTGAACGATGATGACGCGCATATTGCCGCGCTGTCGAACGTAATCCGTGAAAACCTGTCAGGCTGGATCTGATCTTCTTTTGAACAAAACAATAGACGCAAAAAAGGCGGCGCAATGCGCCGCCTTTTTCAGTTCAGTCGGAGACTGAAATTTAGTCAGTAGCAACTGCTGCTGCAACCAGAACCAAAAGCAGGATTGGAACAATGTAGCCTGCAGAAGAGCTGGTCGCTTCTTCAACAATAATTGGTGCTTCGATGATCGGATCTGCAATGGAGCCAGCAAACGCGGAAGAAGCAACAACTGTCAAAGCAGCGGCAAGAACGAATTTTTTCATAGTAAATAACCTCCAGAAAACGGCGCGCCACGATTCTCAACATGAAACGCACGTAAGAAATACCTCATAGTAACTTTTTTTTAATAGCATCTGCCAGCCGAAGGGAACATCCATTCTTGAAACCTTTACGAGTCAAAACTCAATGTCGTCAAATAAGCAACACTTGTGTGCCCACCTTGGCCTTACCAAATAGCTCGGCGATGTGCTCATTATAAAGGCCAATACATCCGTTTGACGACCGTCGGCCGATTTTCCGCGTGTCGTGGGTGCCGTGAATACGGTAATAGGTCCAGCTGAGGTGCATGGCATGCGTGCCCAACGGGTTGTCAGGACCAGGGCCGATAAACTTAGGCCATTCCGGGTTCCGCTTGAGCATTGAAGGTGTCGGGCGCCAGCTTGGGCCGACAACCATCTTGGTAACCTGGGTGCGACCGCGGCGCGTCAACTCTTGGGTGAGCGGTACACTAGACGGATACAGCTTGTACTCACTCTGATCCTCGGACCAGAAATGCACAGCGCGGCTATCAATATCGACGAGAATCGCGCCATTTTTTGTGTTGTCGAAATACGGTTGCCACTTCAATGTACGAAAGCTTGAGATATTACGGCGGACCACTTCGGTAACATCGCGCTCAGTCTCGGTTGTAGTTTGGCTGTTTACATCCGACGTCTGGGCAATCGCAGGTGCGGCCAGCATTGCAGCACTGCCGGCAAGGAAGCCACGGCGCGAGGTTGTGTTGAACTTAATGTTGGACATTTCATGTCTCCGGCTGAGAAATCTCAATAACCTTACATATATTGCCACAAAGACACATTTTCAAATCAAACCGCTGTGAGATAGACGAAACACTGCGAAGTGCGTTTGAACTGTTGCAACTCAGCATGTAATGAAAATTAACATATTTCGGCTTGGAGTAGCGCAATGATCCGTCTTTTCACTCTTTTGTTGGTTACAGTCACGGCCCTGTCCGCCTGCCAGCCCGCTACCCCTAGAATAGGAGCTGACGGACTCCCTGTACCCGCTGCCTATAAAATCACTCAGCGGGACGCGGGAAAGATCCCGTTTCGCATGCTCGACTCAGTCAATGCACTGCGCAACGCGGCAACCCTGGGACCGTTGGAACTTGATTCTCAGCTAACAGCGGCCGCGGCAACCCATTCACGCGACATGCAGGTCCAAAACCGACCTTGGCATTTTGGTTCTGATGGATCCTCACCTGTAGACCGTGTAAGCCGCGCTGGGTTTCCCGGTACACTCGTCGGTGAGGTGATCTCGGAAACGTATGAAAGCGAACTTGAAACACTTGGTGCGTGGATGGAGCAGCCTGACACACGCCGCATTATTATGTCGCCAGACGCCCGCAAAATGGGCTTTTCATGGTTTCAGGAACGTAACGGTAAAATCTGGTGGACGATGGTGCTTGGCAGCTGATCCACCGGATCACCGCCATACAACCTTCTGGTTTTAAGGATTGATCGCAATTGGTGTGCCGTCTTTGATCATCGCATACAGCTTTTCGATCTGCTTGTTCGTCACTGCGATACACCCCCAAGTCCAATCACCCTTATCCTTGCGTAACGGATGCTTTTGGCCGTGAATAAAAATCTCTCCACCCGGTGATTTGCCTAGATCTTTTGCTACGCGAACATCTTCTGCATTTGGATATGAGATACCCAACGATAGATGAAAGCGGCTGTTTGGGTTGCGGCGGTTAATACGGTAAAGGCCCTCAGGCGTCCTGCCATCACCTTCAATCGCCTTGTGCCCTTCTGGGGCAAATCCAAGCATAATTTCGTATTCTTTCAGAACGCGATCTTTGCTGATGAGGTACATCTTCCGCGCGCCCTTGTTCACGACAACGCCGGTCACTTCAGGTCCGTTATACCGCTTGAATTTACTCGGAGCGCACGCCCCTAGGGTCGCCACTGCTGCGCCACCCAAGATAAGATGTCTACGTTTCATGTACTGCTGCCTCTATCCGTTGTCGGACTATTATTGACTACACTATATCAATAATTTCACAGATCACAAAGCTGTCAATTATAGAAATTTGCGGATTCTGGCGTATCAGTCACGGCTAAGTTGCGCTGCAAGCTCGACATGGGAAGACCAGCGGAACTGATCTACCGGCTGCACCCAGTCAAGTGTGAACCCCCCCGCAATCATTTGGGCCACGTCCCGCGCAAAGGTCACAGGATTGCATGAGACATAGGCGACCCGCTTGATATCGCTGCGTAGCAGTTCCGTTGTCTGCGCCTCGGCACCGTTGCGCGGCGGATCCATGACAACAGCGTCATACTTCTTGAACTCATCGGGCAGCAGCGGACGGCGGTACAGATCACGTGCGGCGTGAGTCACAGTCTTGAGGCCCGTCGCCATACGCCAGCCCTTATCCATCGCAGCCATCATCTGCTTGTCACCCTCAACGGCGAATACTTCCGCATTTTTGGCAAGCGGCAGCGTAAACGTCCCACACCCGGCAAACAGATCAATCACGCGCTTTGCACTACCAACAGCCTCTTGGACAGCGGCGAGCAAGTGCGCCTCACCGTGCGCGGTGGCCTGCATAAACGCGCCCGGCGGAGGGCACACATCGGCCACGCCAAAGCGCTGGACAGGCGGCGCACGCTGCGCGATCACTTCGTCCTCCCACGTCAGGCGGGCAAAACCGCGACTGTCACACAAAGCCGCGAGCGTAATCCGAAGCGGCCCATCTATCGGCTTTCCACCACTTACCTGCACATCCAAGCCTACCCGCGACGTTGTTACAGTCACGGCGAGCGTAGCCTTACGGCTCCCGCCCAGCTCTGCCAACGATTCGGCAATATCACGTGCAGCGAGCAGCTCGGGTTCAACCAGCTTACAATCCGGTATTTCGATCACGGTACCCGAAGCACGCCCATGAAAGCCGGACATCGCCCCCTTCTTGGTGCGGCGCGCGGCGAATGTGGCGCGGCGGCGCGATTGCGCAGGTGAAGTCACAATCGGTCTGATCTCGGTCTTGATCCCCTGCGCGGCCAAAGCTTGGGCAATTATATCCGTCTTAAACGCTTCAACAACAGCGTCAGACGCATGTTGAAGTTGGCACCCACCGCAGGATTTGAAATGCTTGCAGGGCGGCGCCACGCGATCATCCGATGGCGTGATAATCTTTACATCGCTCAAGGTCGTCCCATTGAGCGTGCCAGTCACAACTTCGCCGGGGAGGGTCATCGGAACAAATACCGGACCTTCGGCAATGCCGTCACCAAAAATGCCAAGACGTTTTATGCTATATTCTGTCATGCCCCCGCCATAGCGCCGCACGCGGGCTGCCGCCAGCCCCTATTCCGCAGCCTTGAGATCAAGAAACCCGCCTGACTGGCGGTTCCAATATCCTGCATAGAGACCATTCAGCGCTAGAAGTTCATCATGTGTACCCGCCTCGGCAATGCGCCCTCGGTCCAGCACCACGATTCTGTCCATCTCCCGAAGGGTGGACAGACGGTGTGCAATCGCCATCACAGTCTTTCCTTCCATCACCCGCTCCAACGCGGATTGAATCGCAGCCTCGACCTCACTGTCGAGCGCACTTGTCGCCTCATCCAACACCAGAATCGGAGCGTCCTTTATGATCGCGCGGGCCAATGCGATGCGTTGCCGTTGCCCACCTGACAGCTTCACCCCGCGTTCTCCGAGATGAGCATCATACCCGGTGCGGCCTTTGTGATCTTCAAGTTGCAGTATAAACTCATGCGCTTCTGCCTGCTTGGCCGCTGCTATCATCTCTGCCTCGGGCGCGTCAGGCCGACCATACAAAATGTTTTCCCGCGCAGAGCGGTTGAACATCGCCGTCTCCTGCGTGACCATCGCGATAGAGCGGCGCAGGCTCTCTTGTGTCACGTCCGTGATGTCCTGCCCGTCAATCAAAATTTGGCCCTGCTCTGCTTCATAGAGCCTAAGCATGAGCGCCACCAAGGTCGACTTGCCCGCACCAGACGCGCCTACAACGCCCAGTTTTTCACCTGCACCGATGGTCAAATCGATCCGCTCGATCCCGCCAGCCTTACGGCCATAGGCAAATTGAACCCCGTCAAACTGAACTTCGCCGCCAGCGGCGTTCAACACCTTCGCGTCTTGTGCGTCTTCCAACCGTGTGCGCGGCGTCAAGGTCCGCATCCCATCCTCGATCTCACCAATATTCGAATAGATCGCCATCATCGTGAAGCTGACCCAGCCGGTCATCTGTGCAATCCTGATGGAAATTGCACCCGCGGCGGCAATGTCACCCGCACTTGCCATATCGCGCTGCCACAGCAGGACAGTCGCACCAATCAAGAGAACAGGAAGAATACCTGCGAGACTCATCAACGAAAACCGGAACCCTGCAGCGAGATAGCCATAATCCAACGCACGTTTACGAAAACTCCGCATCGCATCCAGCGCTGCGCGGTCTTCATGATCGTCATGGGCAAATAGTTTGACCGTTTTGATATTAGTGATCGTATCTACAACCTGGCCGGACACCAAAGACCGCGCGCCCGCCCGTGCCGCCGATCGCGACCGGATGCGTGGCAGGAACCATTTGATTAGCGCAAAATAAAACACCAGCCAAACTGCAAGGCCAAGAGCAATCCACATGTTGATCGCGGTCAGCAACAGGACTGATCCAATAAGCGAGGCGAGCGCGAAGGCCACAACATTTATCATCTCGGCAGCAACGTCCGTTACTGCACGCGCAGTTTGCATCTGTTTTTGCGCAATACGGCCTGCGAAATCATCGTCAAAGAAGCTTACGTTCTGGCCCAAGGACCAGCGATGCAAGCGCGACAGCACAAGCGGATTTAAATTCGGCTGTACAATGATCGCATTTGACCCCGCAGACAGGCCAAACAGAACAGGCCGCGCAATGAGGAAGAATCCGATAGAAAGAATGATAACGGCCGTATTACGGCCATCGAAGAACGCCTCTGGCCCGCTCGCTACTGTTGCATCAATCACCCAGCCCAAGATGAGCGCGGTCCCAGCCTCCAACGCGCCCGCAAGCGCGGAAAACGCCGCCGCCAACCAAAGCGCAGGCCACGCACCAGACAAACACCAGCGCATGAACGCGCCCAATTCCTGCGGCGGCGGCCCTTCAGCAGGGCGGAATGCGTCGATCCAGTTTCCGATATTCACGTGTCGTCATCTTCCGTTTTCAAAAACCCACCAGATTGGCGCGCCCAGAACTGTGCATATAGCCCACCTGCCGCCAAAAGCGCGTCATGGTCGCCGTCCTCGACAATTCGACCTTCATCCAGCACCAAAATCCGGTCCATCTCCGCGATGGTGGACAAGCGGTGCGCAATGGCAATAACGGTCTTTCCCTCCATCATGCCATAGAGGGTTTTCTGGATTGCCGCTTCGACTTCGCTGTCGAGCGCACTTGTCGCCTCATCCAACAACAAGATCGGCGCATCTTTCAGAATTACCCGCGCAAGGGTCACACGCTGGCGCTGACCGCCCGACAGTTTCACGCCGCGCTCCCCGACACGGGACGCATAGCCTGTGCGCCCTTCAGGATCTTGAAGATCACCGATAAACTCATGCGCCTCCGCTTGCTGTGCCGCTTCCATCGCCTCCCCTTCCGACGCATCGGGGCGGCCATAGCGGATGTTTTCCATGACAGAGCGGTGGAGCAGTGCGCTGTCTTGTTGCACCATCCCAATCTGGCGGCGCAGGCTGTCTTGGGTCACGGTTGTGATGTCCTGCCCATCGATCCTGATCTGCCCTGCTTCTGCATCGTAAAATCGCAAAAGAAGCTTTAGTAGGGTCGATTTACCTGCACCCGAGCGGCCGATCAGGCCAATCTTCTGACCCGGTTCAATGACTAAATCAATCGCATTCAGACCTCCTGAAGGGCGACCGTAATGATGGGTCAATCCCGTCATTTCGATC
>RCND010000178.1_pt1 | contig 35489 bp, 34 predicted proteins | sample 2041351 | NCBI WGS metagenome assembly RCND01 (sample SAMN09708230, study PRJNA481090) | Marine sediment metagenome, whole genome shotgun sequencing project. | biome: marine sediment; feature: ocean; material: sediment; isolation source: Sewage treatment plant 12B marine sediment (STP12B) ... | reverse complement strand
TTCAATTCCCTTGCGTCTTACAATTCGTGTCACTTGTAACAAGGCAATTTCACCATTTTTTATACCTACATCTCTAAGAAACATTTCATTTTCTGGAGTTGGAACACCATAAACCCGATTAAAATCCATCACATTGGGCACTAAAGTAGCATCAATATCAAAGCGTTTTTTAAAGGTTTCAACACCAAATGTATTGATCACTGCGTGTTTTACATTGGGCAGTAATAAAGGAAAATTATCATCAATATATTGGTTAATTTCAGGATGAGTCGAAATATAACGCTGACCCCTTTCCCAATGAAAGTCATGATCATGTGTTACAATGGGTAAACCAGTGCGCGTTATTAGCTTTTTAATCGCAATACCCATAGATAATTGACATGGCAAAGCCGATGCATTTTCTGAGAGTATAATATCTATTTTCTTATCTTTTACCCATTGAAGCATGACTTTTTCAATCATATCAGACCACTTCTCAACATGATCCAACAAGAGGTTCGGATCCTTATCAGGTTCGAAAAATGCTTTCCGTTGTTCCCATTCGGCTTCAGCCGAAAAAAAAGATAAGGCAGGAAACAGATAATCACGCTCATAATCTATCTGCCATGACTCAAATTCTCCAGACATGATAAACACCTTGTGCCCTAACTTTTTTAAAATGTCTATCCATTTCTCTGTTTCAAGTGCAACACCATCAACTCCTCCAAGTCTTCCAATAATAATACCTATTCGCATGTTCAATAAATAAGGGTTCGTATTTGCTAAAGATACATTTTTATCAAAAATATGATGTAGGTTTCAAGAAATGACTTAATAATTTAACAGTTCAAAAATTTTCAACTGCTTTAATTACGGGTTCTGAAATTTACAATGGCTATTTTAATAAAATGATAACTCAAAAACTCACATTTATGACTAAAATAAGTCATTTTTAAGTTTTGTCATTAAAAATTCAGGTACTCTGCACTGATGTTAATACCACCTATCTGACAAATAAAAATTCATCCCGGTTTTTTGTTGAATAGCCTCCAAGTCATCCCTCAACTCAAAGGGTCTGGCATAGATCTTTTTTCTTAATTCATTGGTCGTTGATAAGCTTGATGGTAAAGGCGGATCAAGGATACCATATCCGGGTTTATTCCTGTCATATATGATTGCACGATACCAGTCATCAATTGTGGCATATCCATAGGTCTTAAGAATAGCAGAGAATTCGACCATTTGTTTTTCGCTATGCGGAGCAAATTTCGTCTCAGCATAGGTGTCTTGCGCCTTTGAACCAAACCTAAATAAGGCCTTAAGCGCCTTCTTTTGGTCTTTAGAATACATTGTTTTTACTTGTTCTCGCAGGTCTTGATTGATATTAGATTCGTATTGTTTTCTAAGGTTCGGATATTCCTTTTCAACTAATTTCCATTTTTCTCCCTTTCGAAGTTCAGTCAGGAATGTGTTTTTCTTTATTGATTTCATTTCCCATCCTGACAGGATACCTTGCTTTATATACTTGATGGCCTTTTCTTTATCGTTGGCATGCAATGCCAACTGAGCTGCAATCTGGTATTCTCTAACAAATACAAACTCATACGCACTAAATAATTGCTCATATACTAAAAGTGCCTTGGCATAATTTTCAGATACGATTAATCTCTCTGCTTCAATGACTTGTTGATGGTAGAGGTCATAATCCGGTTTAGCATTTGATTTTATTTCTACGAATGAGAATATTGAAAGAAAGTGTAAAAGCAATATTATTTTAACCATGGAAACAATTTGAAATATGGTATAACTTTATATACACGACTCTGACCGACATGGCCCGCTAGCAGATAAAATAAAAAATTAGTCTTGAAATCAAAAAAACAATTGTAATTCACTACATCAATTTATTTGAATCAATTTTTAAATTTAAAATATTTGATATTCACCAGTTTTTTACGTGCAAAGAAAAATACGGGCACTAATATAAAAGCTACATCCCATAAAACAGGATTAATATAAGCCAGCCCGGCCGCTAATATGGCAATTAAAGGTTCTGTTAATATCTGTCGCTTCGCTTCATGCACAGTTTTGTCAGATACTGAGCTATGCAACAAACGGTGCTTGGGGTTTGCGGCATAGTTCATGCTTAAGTAAGAAAATCCACCAACCAATACCATATTTATACTTAACAGTACCCTGATCGCAATGTTCTCAGGAAATTGTTCAATGTAAGTATTCCAGAAAGGGATCAGCATGATACTGCACAAAAAAAGAAGTTGAAACCAAATAAATGTTTGATTTACAATCTGGATTGCGCTAAAATGTTCCAAATGTTTCATCCAATATATCGCAATAACCACAAAGGCTATAAAAAACACCCACATACTGTTTAGTTGCTTTAATAAAAATTTAGCAAGCGCTACAGTATTATTTATATGTCCAAATTCGGGGATCTCAATGTTAAGGATCATAATGGTCATGGCCGTGGCAAAAATAATATCTGCTAAAAATCTTAATCTTGTGCGCCACTCTTGAATTTCAAAGTCATTAGAAGAGTTGTTTTCCATAATATCTTATTTTTAATTTCGTTTTCTCTAATTTTTTTATTTAAACAATACTAAGTTTAGATCCTGTTTTTTGATACGAGATATCATATACCGGCTCTTATCAATCTATAGTTAATTGTGCATAATATAGCCAATAAAATTCCAACTCCAATTGGTAAAATTCCGCCAAAAGCATAGGTCATTCCAATAACAAACCCAAGAAGGAATTTTGACTTTTAAAGACAATTTTTAATCTCCATCCATATTCTTAAATTATCATGCACGATTATTCACACCGTGGTATATCCAATCAATTTCCATTAAGATTTTTAAGCATCCAAATAGTACAACTGGTATGCCCTGATGCACCTAATGGATTTTTTAATGTCATAAATCCTTGTTTTTGGTACATTTTTACCGCTTTAGAAAACTGAGGCAAACTTTCAATATAGAGTTCTGAATAGCCAAATTCCCTAGCAGCAGCTATACTTCTCTCCATTAATATTTTCCCAATACCTTTACCTCTTGACGCTGCGGGAAGATAGAATTTAACCAACTCAACACATTGTTCAGGAAGCCCTTTGGTGGGATAAATACCACAACAGCCAAGGATCTTTTCATTTTTTTCAGCTACAAACAAAATAGATTTTTCCGTTTGAAACGATTCGAATAAAGCATCCGTTGTCGGATCTGAGTAGACCGTTCCTTTTTTTGGCGCATCATGTTCCTCAAACACTTTTCTTATCATTTTAGCTAAGCTAAGGTTATCAGGTTCTTTAACTTGTCTGATTTTCATTAATTTAAGGTTTTTTAATGATAAAGATGAGCCTCCAATGATTGCCTGTGTTTTTATAATAGTCGATGATCATTCCCACTCAGGGAATTGTGTAATATTCAGATCGAGTTTGGAGATAGTTTTTATATCCGACTTGCTAAGCTCAAAATCGAATATGTCCAGATTTTCAATCATATGTGCTTTTTGGGAAGATCTTGGGATCGCCACAATTCCTCTCTGATAGTGCCATCTTAAACATACCTGGGCAATATTTTTATCATACTTTTTTCCAATACCAGCCAATATTTCGTTGCTAAAAATATCATTTCGACCTGCAGCAAAAGGAGACCAGGCTTCCAATTGTATATCAGATTTCTTTAAAAATTCATAGGATTCGTTCTGCTGAAAGAAAACATGGGTTTCTATTTGATTGATTACGGGTTTCACCTCGGCATATCCCATTAACTCCTCAAGCTGATCAGGTGCAAAATTACTCACTCCTATAGCTTTGATTTTACCCTCTTTATATAGCTCCTCCATAGCCTTCCAGGTACCTTTCACATCTCCCCTTGGCCTGTGAATAAGATACAGATCCAAATACTCCAAACCCAATTTATTGATGGATGTTTCAAAGGCCTTCTTTGTACTATCATAGCCCGCATCATCAACCCAAAGTTTTGAGGTTACAAATAGTTCTTCTCTTTTCATGCCACTTTGCTTGATCCCTTCTCCAACAGATGTTTCGTTTCCATAAATGTGGGCAGTGTCAATTAGGCGATAGCCTACTGAGATTGCGTCAGAAACAGATCGCACACCGATAGGTCCGTTTAAGGTATTCGTTCCAAAACCAATCATGGGCATTGGTATTCCATTGTTGAGTGTTAGGGTTGGAACTGAATATGTTTTAGAAATTTCATTTTGAATTCCAAATATTTTAAGCCCTTCTGCAGGCATAAACATTGCCGCAGCTGCAAAGGCCGAACCGGCTTGTAAAAACTTTCGACGATTCACTCCAGTTGTTTGTTGTTTTTTCTTCATAAAATATTCTTTTGTTCAGTGCTATTCTATTTCCTATTCAGTTGTTTTGTTTTCAATTCGCCATGGCGGATTTAATCTGTTTTCTCCTCCATAAAACAAGATGAGTTGATTGCCGTCAACATCTTTTAATCTCGCCTCTCGCCATAGCCACATCTCATCAGTTGGCAACTGGTCAAACTCAATTCCCTTTTTTACCAGCTGATCAACATACTGATCAAGGTCCTCGCATTCAAAATAAACATAAATTCCGTCCCCCTTTGGTAAACTTTCCCTTTGGTGTATCGAAAAGGTTGCATTTCCGTCCGGACATTCAAACCTTGCGTAAAACGGTAAAGATTCGACTATCAGTTTCAATCCTAATTTTTCATAAAAGGGAATGGATTTTGTCAGATCCAATGATGGGACAGTTATTTGATTTAAGTTCATATCCTTATACGGTTGTTATTTATTCAAATTGTCATACAGCTTTGCCTGATCTACTGGCCACTTAAAGGAGTGCCATAGATGCCGACCGCAAGTTCTGCCCAAATAAGTAAAAAGAGGATAAGAAGCGCGACGGAAAAAATGATTCGATACTTTTTTTCCTTTACTTTTCTCAATAAAAGCTCCAACAGCAAACCTGTTCCAAATAGCAGTATTCCACCAATAATAAAATCGGACAACGCCCAATTTACATCCTCGGAAAACTGCATTGTGACCAAGGGAATCAGCAATAAAATTGCTGAAATCAATAGTATAATAATGAATCTTTTGTTTTCCAAACTAAAAATTTTGATGGAAGCTCAACTGGAACTGATTTTTGCTCCAATTATTCGTGGTTTGGTTCATTAAACCCACTTGAACTTTAAGCCCTTTTTTGATCATATATCCTATCGCACCATACAACCTGTTTCGATCAAATATTTCCACACTGTTTCCATTGCCAATGTCTCGTTGACCATTAATAAATAATTCATTGTAAAGGGCAAGGTATATTGTTTTCGCATCCATATCTGCCTTATTCAAAGGAATGTTTAAAAATAGGTTATATCTATAGCGTGTTCTAAAATCTTGATTCTCAGCAAACCTTTGTTCATAGCGAAACCTGTGGTTCGTATAGAAACGATTCCCAAATTTAACTGGAAACAAAGCTTCCTGATAAATTCTGCTCTCCGATACTGTTGTGGAATTATCTGATCCATAGGCCCCTGTGGTTATATGTCCATAACCAAGAGTAAACAGAATATCAGCTTTTTTAGGTTTATATGTTATTCCTGTTCTGAGCAATAATTGTTCCAGATCTCCACCCATATTCCAGTTACGGTACTGAACATCACCCTGTATTCCCCATGAACTCTCTTTAAAAGTTGTCTTAAAAAAATACATATACCATGCACCCAACTTATCTTCATTTATCTGGGCTGTTGCCATCTTTGGAAGAAAGAAGAAAAGGCTTACTACTAAAAAAAAAATATTTCTATTCATTTTAACTTATATCTTGAATGGTTCCACTTTATCAAAATTGGCGTTTTGATGGGAAAAATTTCAAACAGCATAAATATATTAAAAAAGCGCAAGTTTTGATCACTTGAGCAACATAAGCTGTTTTCTAATCTGTTTTGTCCTAGTATTTATTTCGATTCTTTATAAAACATTTTTTCGTCCACCACAATCGTAATTAATTCAACTGTATGTCCATCTGGATCTTTGGTGTAAATTGAATGAAAGTAATAATGGCCTGTTAACCTGTACTTTTTAAACCTCCCGACAACGAATTGGTTATAGACAAAAGTTTTGTAAGCAATTTTTCTCCTTCAACAGGGTTCGTATCTTTTATGCTTCTCCACTCCTTTAAATATTTTATATGAAGTTCGTGCAATACTTGTAAAGCTGCCTCCCGTCGTTTTAAATTTTCAAACTGCCCTGTTCTTCGAACGGATGCAGGTTCACCCAGTATGTCTCGAATATGATTAATTCCATCCTTATAATCGGTCAAGATCATGTTTAAAAATTTTGATTTGACAGCATCATCAGCAACCAATCCTGAGTAAACTTTCATTAAGTCTGCATTGGCCAGGATCAAATTGGTTTCTATTTGGATCAACAAGAACTTCAAAAAAGGCCAGGTATCAACAAATTGTTTGAGTGCTTCAAATTTTGAAGCATCCTGTTGCTTGAGTTCCTTTAAAGCATGTCCAACGCCAAACCAACCGGTTAAAGTGAAACGGGATAAATTCCAACTAAACACCCATGGAATGGCCCTTAAATCACTCAGTGTACGTTGTCCGGATCTTCGAGCAGGTCGTGAGCCAATTTTACTTTTCTCCAAAAGATCAATCGAAGTTGCTTCACTGAAAAAACTAATAAAATCGTCTTCTTCAACCAACTTTCTATAATGTTCAATTGATTTTTCTGTAAGCCAATCTAAGGTATCATAGGGATACTTTTCTTGATTTTTATTCTCTGAACTATTCATTGTTTGCCGCGCAACACCAGAGGCTAGCATTTCTAAATTATAAGTAGCAGTTAGAAGATTTCCAAACTGTTGTGCAATAGATTCTCCCTGAGTAGTTAATTTAATTTGACCATGAACAGTATTGTTGGGCATACTCTCCATAAAGCGGTGATACTTACCTCCACCCCTGCTGATCGTTCCACCCGTACCATGGAAAAATATAATTTTCACATGATGCTTGTCTCCTATGCTACAAAGACGTTCTTCCGCTTTGTGAAGATGCCATTTACTTGCCAACACTCCGCCATCTTTATTACTGTCACTATAACCAATCATCACTTCTTGGATATTTGACACCAACTTTTTTCGGCTTTTGGTGATCGAAAAATTTAAGAACTCATCTAATATAGTTTGCCCTTCTTCCAGATCTTCAATTGTTTCCAATAACGGAACCACACGCAGATCAGTATTCAAAAGTTGGGTTTCTCTCATCAAAAAATACACAACTAATAAATCACTCAGGCTTCTTGTCATACTCACAATCAAAGAACCAATTCCTTCCGAACCATACAAATTGATATGCTGCCTTAGCACCCTAAAATAATCCAACACATTATCCGCTTCTTCCCCATAAGAAATGGTGTTATTGGTCAAAGGAGCGTGGTTTTCCAATTCTTTTGTCAAAAAATCAACACGTGTTTTCTCATCCCAGTTGTGAAAATCAAATGTCTCAAATCCTGATTTTTCCAATACCTGGGTGATGACCTTTTCATGGTAGCTGCTATTTTGACGAATATCTAATTTGGCCAGGTGAAATCCAAAACATTGAACAATTCTTTCAACCGGAAACAAAATATCTTCAACAATACCTTTTGCACCACCATCTATTAAAATATTTCTTATAAATTTTAAATCTTCCTGTAATACAGTACTTGATCTATAATAAGAATTAGAATCACTGAATTTTTCATCAATGGTGTTATCCAATTTAATAACCAAAAGACTTACATATTGACGCCAAGGTTCGTATCGGTTTCTTTTTACGGCCTTCTCTCCTGCTTCGCCAAGTATTTTTTCTAGTTTGCTCACAGCTTCAAGCAATTCGGTAGGTACTGTATTTTTTATCCCTGACAAGGTTAAACGAGAGGCCAGATGCACCAATTGACCATGTACAATTTCTAATGCTTTTTCGCGATGAATCAATAAAGTATCTCTCGTAAGGCCAGGAGACACAAAAGGATGTCCGTCTCGGTCACCCCCAACCCAACTGCCAAAATTAAAATGTGGATATTGCTCAGGTTGACTCAGTTTTTCCGGATCAAAACCAATAACTTTCCATGAATCCTTTAACTTTTGGTCGCTCTTTTCCAATACCAAAGGGAATACTTTACTCAGGTAATGCACCACATTGTCGCGCTCTGAAGTCAAATCGGGTTTTTCAAGATAGATATCTCCAGTTCTCCACCAACGTTCCAATAAATTGATGATTTTCTCGCGTATAGCGTTTTTCTCAGAAATGGAGAGTGTAGAATTTTCCATTTGAACCAATAATAAATATAGCTCCCTCTGCAATTCTATAATGACAATCCTTTTGGCCTCTGTTGGATGCGCTGTTAAAACAGGCATAATATCAAGGGACGACAATAATTCTATTATTCTATCTTCACTCAAACCTTGTTTTATCCAAAGTTCAAATGTTTCTCCCCAAGAACCTCTAATTGCAGTTATACCATCTTCATTTTCAAGCTGTCTGTGATACTGTTTTGCGGCGTTTTCTTCAACCAATGTAATTAACTGAAAATAAATACCTAATGCCTGAGTTATTTTTTCATCTGAAACTGAATGCGCCATGATTTCCTGGTGAGAAACTTGATTCAATTTAAGTAGTTTGATGGTTTCCTTCTCATTTATACGTGTTAACATTTCTTCATAACACAGCAGTATAAATTTGATATCATCGTTAATTTTTTGGTATTCATTCGTTTCAATTATACTTTTCATCGTATTCTTACTATTTATTTCTTTTTAGTTAGTTCAGGCCAAATCGCTCTATCAGCTACTGTTCGACTCATTATGCAAATTTACTGTTACTTTCCCATTTAATAAAAAATTTTATACAGAACCAACCAGCAATTCATATCCTCCTCCATTAAGTAGCTTTGCTATAGTTTTTACAAAAGTTTCGTTGAAAATTTGAGGCCTGGTTTTATAAGAATGTAAAAGGCTAGTCACTTAATTCTTTTAATCGCTGAGATGCATTTTGATTTTGCGCATTTAAAGTCAAAGATTTTTCGAAGTTTTCTATGGCCATTTTCTTGTTGCCAACAAACAAATACGCCTCGGCTAAGCTGTCATAAAGATTCGAAGAATTAGGGTAGATATCAGTTGCCAAGAGCAAAACATTTATTCCTTGTTTGGAAGTCTCAGGATTGAAAACAAGTTGTAATCCAAGATTATTGAGGTTTCCTTCAGGTAATTCCATTGAAGGAACTTCTTTCAGCGTCAAAGCATAGAGTTCTTTCAGGTTTTTATAGTGTTGTTTTGCTGCTAAGTTGTTAAAATCCTCAAAGTTGAATACTTTGCCTTGAGCCTGCTTGGTTTGCTGGCTTATCAGATCATTCTTAATACCATTTTCTGATGGCTGATTTTCTAAAAATATTAATGCATTTGCATCATTCTTTAAAAACGCATCCAAAAATTTTAAGGTATATGTTGAGACCAATTTATATGAATGCATAATTTCTAAATCGCTCTTGTCTTGTCGCTTGTCTCGATCTTGAAAAAGAACACCTAAAGTACTAAAATAGGCATGCGTTAGATGGTGAAATTTGAGTTGAAAAGCCTTGCTATAAGTAAGGTTCTCATAAAACTCAAATTTGTAATTGAGTTCCTCATTTATATGATCCTCTTCTAATACCTTTTTGGGAATATCTTTTTGCGCCATGTGAATAAATGGCACATCGACTTTTTCAATATTAAAAAATGGAGACTTTTTCAAGGTATTGTATTGATATTTGACACTTCCATCAAGACTTACAATAGCTTTTATACTTTCATTGCGCATTTGAGAAACAACATTTGACAAACCGCCAAAACTGAAACCTATAGTTGCTATTTGGTCAATATCAGCATTTGGGTTTTTAGCTAATTCCCCAATTAAATATTCAATATCTCTTGCTTGCGTTTCCATATCTTTCTCCGTTCCACCCTCCAAAAACCGATTTTCTTTTCCGCGACTTGGGCTTGAAATAACGATATAGCCATGACTCGCTAAATACTCACATAGCAGGAAATTTTCTATCGAGGAAGCTTGATAGCTTGGTGCATAAACAACCACAGGAAATTTACCCTTTGCGGGCACAATGTCAGCATAGGCCGAAGTATATTCATTCAGATGTTTTTGATTTTCTAAAGTATTGGAATAGTCAAACCAATTCAATAATTGTTCATTTGGCAGATACTCCCATTCCTCTTCCTCTTTTAGGATTTCAAAATAGTTCAAAATCTTCATGGGCTTGAGGCTTTTCGTATTTTCCATAGATGGATACCAGATACTAATGGGAATTGGCCTTGGAATACTTTTGTTGTTCCAATCGCTTACTCTTTTGTAGGTTCTTGTGCCGTCAGATGCTGTATAATGTCGAAACCCAACAACTTGATTTCCATTGACAAGGTCAATGTCATGTATAGAAGTCTGCCCTTGCAGCAGACTAACTTGAAAGAGCAATAATAAAGTGGCTATAATCAGTTTCAAAATTTGGTTCTGTGTTTTTTGTCTCTTTTTTCTAAAGAATATGATCATATATTTTGACGGTTCAACATAAACCTATGGTTTTGGCAATGATTGACCACGGTTAATGCATAGACTATATTTTTAAATATTATGCATCTGACCAAACGCCTAATTCATTTTTAGACGGGTCAACAAAATGAAATCTTCGACCACCAGGAAAAGAAAAAATATCTTTTGAAATTTTGCCTCCTGAATGGATAATTTTGTTTTTGATCAAGTCGAGGTTTTTGTGATATAAAACTACCAGTGCACCATTTACAATGTCACTTTCTGTTTTTTCAAATCCACCATAAAGTCCACTATCAGTAAAAGCCACATAATCCGGGCCATAATCTGTAAAAGTCCAATCAAAAACTTTTGTATAGAATTCTTTTATTTTTTCAAGGTCTTTCCCTTTAAATTCGACATAGCTGATGTGATTGCTTAATAGTTCCATTATAATATATTTTTTTGTTCTTATTATTTTCTCAAATTAACTTAATTAATGTGTTCTTTGCCTGTGTCTGTCAATATCCCTCTTACTTCATTTAATTTCATCGTCATGGAAATTGCATTGTTTTCTACCCATTCATCGTATTCTTGTATCGCTTTTAGTCGCAAACTATTCTCCAAATAACCCTCTTCAACCATTTGCATTGAACCTGCAACTTTAGACCAAATACCAACCTTTGACCTAAAATCTATTCGATGTTTTTCATAGTGTTCATCTGAATTTATTTTTTCTATGGAATCCATCCCTATTTCTTTCATGAGCTCCGGTAAATCATCCGCCATGCTATTATTCATTCCTGCATCATTTCGCCACTTCAAAAATATTTTATAGAACTCCTTCATACTTTCGGGCGGCTCAGGATTCCATTCTAAACAGTTATGATTATAGTCAAGAATAGATATTCTTCCGTTTGGTTTTAATAAAGACTTCATTTTCAGTAAAGCGTCTTTTGGATTAATCAACCACTGTAAAACCCTTGCAGCAACAATTAAATCAAATTTTTCATTAGCTTCAATAGTAAATAGGTCACAATGTCTAAGTTCTAAATTTTTTGTGTGTCCATAAGTTACCCTACCATTTTTTATAAACTTTTCAGTATTGTCGATTCCAATAACTTTCCCGGAACTTCCCACAATGTTTGCGATGTCTTTTGAAATTGCTCCGGTTCCACAACCTACATCCAATACAGACATTCCTTGTTCCAAAATTGATTCAAGCGTTCTAAAGTCAATTTTTAAGCTTCTATTGTCAAAAATTTCTATTCCTGATTTCCCGTCTCTTTCAATATGTTTGTTGTTTTTCATATGACTGTTGTTTTCCACTTATGTCTTGCCATTCTTCAAAAATTATAGCGGATTTAATCACAATAATACGTAGAACAAGATACTAAACTAAAAAATAAATGGCTTAGCTTATAAGCTAAACCCTAATTTATTTTAACTTAATTCTATATTTAATAGTTGATCCAACAAAAAATATCATCAAACTCTGTGCAATTTTTCCCCCTATTTCATCCTTAAAATCGAGCCAATTACTTTAATCTCAAGAAATAAATTGGAAAGCCTAATGATTCATCTTTATTAATCATTTTAAACCCGAATTTTTGGTATAACTGCGCATTCTTAATAGATGCCGCATCAACTATTACAGGGAAATTATTATTCCTATACTCATTTTTAACTTTTAACATTAAACGAGCAGCAGTTCCATTTCCTTTACATTCTTTCTTAACGCCCATAATCAAAGGTCTGATGTGTTTTTCTTTTGGATAGTACTTATTTGTTATTCGCTGTCTTTTTAAAACACCAAAAACACGTTGAGGGCCTATACATTTAAATGCTACTTTAATATCTGACAAGACTGTTCTGAAAGTAACTTTTTCCTTATGTGGAAATACTAATAATATGCATGCTTTATTGTTATCCGATATAAAAATCTCCCCAAAATAAATGGCCCTTTCAAATAGATATTCCATTAATATTTGCATCCGCTCAATTCTTTTTTCATCTTGTTTTACAACAAGGTTTATAGAATTTTCTCCTTTTAATGGTAAAAATGCAGAAACCAATATTTCTGACACCAACTTCTTATCTGTGACATTTGCTTTTCTCAAAATTAATTTAAAGATCCTGTTTATGTGAACTACCCATCTTAAAGGGCTGCTAAACTATTTTATATGTGTGTAACGATTTAGTTTTTTCCAAAAAGAAATTCCAGAGGGATATGCACCCTTTTATTCCAGGATATTTCGCTATGGCTCTCACCAGGAAAATATCTAGTCATCCAATGAGTTTTATCATAACCTTTTACTACCATTACACTGTCCACTTTTCGTTGTATTTCTGGATACATGGCATCTAAGGTCTTGTTACCACAATCAAAGTAAATTTTATGCCCTTTCGGCTTAGGAAGATTTTCGCTCAAATAACTAATAAATGAGTTTGGAACCGGATTATTGTCAAGGGTAAACGTTCCAACCCAATGAGTCGACAAGCAAGCCGCACCACCGAAAACTTCAGGATATTCACAAATAGCGTATATTGAAATCAATCCTCCCATACTGCTGCCGGCAATAAAAGTGTTTTCTCTATTCGTGTAAACAGCATATTTTTTATCAATGTAAGGCTTTAATTCTTTTACCAAAAACTTCAAATAATCATCAGATTGTGGCTTAAAGATTCCCTTAGTTCTTCCGGATTTTTGTAGCTGAGCACTTACAGTGTCTTTTTCGATAGCAGACAAATGCTCAAATGGCTTTTGTGGGAAATAATCCGGATGTCTTGTTTCTCCTCCATTCCAAATACCAACCACTATAAAATTTTGAATCTTGTTGGTCTCAAATAGATCTGTTGCAACATCATCAACGTTCCATGCTTGTTTGTTCCATGAATTCTCTGCATCATATAACATTTGTCCATCATGCATATACAGCACAGCATATGTAGCTCCATCCGAATATCCTTCAGGCAACCATATATCAATATTTCTTGAAGTAACATATTTGGATTGAAAATTTTCTATACGTTCAATCTTGCCTTTGACAACTTTCGGAATTTGTTGCTGTGCTTGACTGCAAAATGGCAAAAATACCAAACAGCAAAAAGAGATGAATAACTTTTTCATATGCTCATTTATAAATTAATGGGTTTTCATCAGTCCTTCAAACTCGATATGTACAGTAGGTAACTTAGCCTACAAACCATCAGGAACTAATAGTACTCTATCTATTTTTTAAGTATTAATCACTGCCCTTCTTTTTAATCATTTTTTGCACAAAAATATTACTTGGAAGCGTAATTTTTTCGCCTTATTCAGTTTTAAGAATTACAAAGAAAACTCCTATATCACTGATTACACCTTCTAGTAGTTTACTTCTTAGGTATTGATTTTAGTTCCTGTAATTTTCTGATTCTCACTTTTCGCAAGCGTTTCATTAATATATGATTCAACAATCTCCTCTAAAATATCTAGAGGAACTGCGCCGTTTTTGAGCACCACATTGTGAAATTCTTTAAGGTCAAATTGATTCCCAAGTTTCTTTTTTGCATTTTCGCGAAGCGCTAAAATTTTGATCATTCCTATCTTATAAGCACAAGCCTGCCCCGGCCACACGATATATCGTTCAATTTCTGTGGTTACTTCTGTGGTGTTCATTCCTGTGTTGAGCACCATATAATCTATCGCTTCTTCTCTGGTCCATTTTTTGTAATGAATTCCAGTATCAACAACCAGGCGAACAGCTCTGAACATCTCAGCTTGTAACCTCCCTAAGTTTCCAAAAGGGTCATTTTTGTAGAAACCTTGTTCCCAGGCTAACTGTTCTGCATATAATGCCCAACCTTCAATATATGCCGTAAAAAGTCCAATAGTTCTGAATATTGGAACACCCTCAAGTTCAGATTGTATGGCTATTTGAAAATGATGCCCGGGTATTCCTTCATGATAGGCCAATGTTTTCATCCCGAATTTTACAGATTCATGTACATTTCTAAGATTTGCATAGAAAGTTCCTCCTCGCGAGCCATCCATTGCAGGTCTGTTATAGTAGGCGCCCGCTGAACCTTCTTCTTTGAATTCAGGTACTCGTTTTACCTCGAGATCAGCTTTAGGTCGTATATCAAATGCATCGTTTAAACCAGCACTTATTTCAGTTAAAATACGATCATATTCGTCAAGCACCATTTGTCTTCCTTCGTCATTATTAGGAAAAAGAAAACGTTCTTCCTTATTCATTTCTTGAATAGTAGCTCCTAAGGTTTTGGTGGTATCTAAATATCCTTCAGCTAAAAGAATATCTTGCATTTCTTTCTTTATTCTAGCCACTTCTGATAATCCGATTTGATGTACCTCTTCTGGTTCCAAATTGGTAGTCGTTCTTTGTTTCAATTTATAGCGATAGTAAGCTTCGCCATCAGGTAATTTCCAAACTCCATCATCTGTAGTAGCCTTTTCATCAAGTTGTTGAAAATAATCAATGAGTTTTTGATAAGCGCCAAATACTGTTGATTGAATTTCTTCTTCAACTTGTTTTTTGAGGGAGTCTTTCTGTTCCTGAGATAAGTCCTCCAGCTTATCAATTTTCGATTCAAAATTGGTGTATAAAATATTTGATTTTACAGGTGACAAGGTCTTATTTGAAACTTGAGTGCTGTCTGTGATCGTCTTTTTTGTTCCAATAAAGCCTTTCATTTCATCAACTACACGCTGAATAACAAATTTAGGAGGAATGACACCTTTGTTTTCTCTTATTTTTAAGTTCTCAATTAACTGGTCAAACTTGGTATCAAATTTAGATAAACGAGAGATATAAGCCTCTGCATCGCTTTTATTTCTGAGCTTATGAGCATTTTCCAAAAGACTCGGCAGCGAATTTTGCACACCCCCCATTTGGTTCACTGGATAATCATGGTAAAAAAAAGGTTCTCCCTCCATTAGCCCTTCCAAATAAAAAGCTAAAATTTTTGTATTCAATTTATTGGCTTCTGATTGTCCTTCAAAATCATAACTCATTAAGGTTTTATAATCCTTTTTCATATTATTGAAAGATTCCCATTCCTTTGCATCAGAAATATCATCCAATTCATCTTTAGACCTATCGTACAAAACCGGTATCCCCATAGAAGTCGTTAGCTCTGGACTTTCCAAAGCTAATTGCACAAATACTTTGTCATAAAAGTGTTTAATATTAAAAGGACGAAACCATATAAGATTGATGACCCAAAAAAGACCAAGTAAAATCAATATGAGTATGGTTCTTGAGGTCCAAAATTTCCAGCTACGTTTTTTAGTCATGATTTTTAAGTTATTGGTTTATAATTTTTATCAGGAATCATAAAATGAATCCTGCTGTCATTTTTGTGATATGTTATTCCTATTGTTTATAATAAACCCGCCTGCCATAAAGCTGATGATTGTTAAAATAACTTTCCCTAAAAGTATAAATTTCATTTAGATTAAACCGCTACTTTTTGAATTCTCAAACTCACCTCATGTTATTTTTAATTCCATTTCAAATTGATCAACTGAATTCTCCAGTCCAATGAAACCGATGTAATCAAGTTTATCTTTGAGACGTTCATCCACATTAATGACCTTAATCGTACCTGAAATATGTTTAATTGCTGAAAAAAGCCTGTTCCACCCCTGGTTTTCAGAATTCAATATGTCAAATTGTGCTACATAATTATTTTCGGGGTCAAATATGAAAAATGACTCGGGTTCTTTATGATTCAAAACATGATAAAAAGTGTAGTTCCTTTCTAAAATGGTTTCCTTCTGAAAATCCCAGGAATAGAATTCCTGGTTAGGTAAGTTTTTCCAGTCGACATTCTTCAATGCAATTTCTTTTAACTCAAATGGATCACAATTTTCAATGCTAACGGCTCCGGTAAAACACTTGTAATTTTTACAAACTTTAAACCCGATACTTTTATAGGACCGAATAGCTGTTTCATTTTTTTTAATTACTTCAAGAGTACTTTTTTCAATACCATTTTCTCCTAGGTCCTTAAGGGCATATGTGTAAATTGACTTCACTATTCTATTACCCCTATACTCGGGTATTACTCCGGTACCTGTGTTGAATGCTGTTAACATCCCGTCTCTCTTATCAATAGCATGAATTATAAATCCCACTAATCTCCCCTTGTCAAACATTCCATAGGAAAAATTAAAGTCAACTTTTGCTGCCCTCCAACGCTCCTTATAGTAATTCCTATCGGATGGCATTTTAACAAAATAGTTTTCAAATGCTAACAAGAAGCAGTCCAGTACTTCGTCAAATGTTATATGAGATAAATTCTTTACTGTCATCTTAATTTGCGTTCAGGATTTTGTATTTAATAAGTAGTGCTACTTATAGTTACTTAGCCCTCATATTTTCTTATTCATCGTTTATTTCATGATCAATTAATGCAATAATTGAATTACACATGGTCTTCATTTCATTAAATTGCATATTCATGACAGAGAATTCATATACAGCCATCACAAAGCCATTTTTCTGTTTAATATCTTTTAACATGGCTTCGTAGTTTGCCTTTGACAAAGCAATATTTTCGCCTGCCTTTCCATCGGTAACCTGATAGGTATAGTTTTTTACAATCGGATTTAGATCTAATACTGTATAAGAGGGTTCGTATAATAAAATCTCTGCGTCAAATCTAAAATGTTCTTCTTCATTTTTTAGTTTTTTATATAAGGCCTGAAGGTTAAGGAGTTCGTTTTTTATGGAGTCATTAGAGATCAAGGCCAAATTACCCGAATTAATAAGCTCCTGAAAAGTATTGTCTTGCTGAGAAAATTTCTGCCATACATAAATATTTGTCGTGTGAAAGGCAAAAGCATTTAAATCTGTTAAAGGTTTGCCTTCGAAATATTCTAATACTTTATTGGCAGATTCAATTCTGGAATTTCTAACAGATATATATTTATCTAATTCTGAAATATTTAAAATTAAGTCTGTTTTTAAGTTTTCTAAATAATGTACTTCTTGCTTACGCAGCTGTCGATCTTCGTTGGAATTGTTGATTTGAAGTGCAATTAGGATACCGATAACTACAAGGATGATCTCCCCAAATGCATAAATCAAATACCTACTAAATTTACCTGCCCCGCTGGAATCGGAGTTTTCTGTCAGTAGTCTTAATCTGATTTTTCTAAAGAATTTTATCACGAGTTAGTTGTTTTTTGGTTAGTTTCCATTGCTCGTTTAGGGTCTTGAATACGGTTGATTTCGAGAATCCCTAACGGACTTCTCCGGTGGAAGTTAAATATAGTAAATTGTATTAAAATCAGCTCAGCGAACTAGCTTTCGCAATTTTCAGCGGCAAGTACCTATAAATCTTTGATAAACTTTCTGTTCCTATTTATTTGGTTCGATAATAGATCAATCTCTAATGAAAAAAATTAAAACCGAAAGCCAATGTTGACATAGCCTTGATTTGGGTTAGACTTTATACTTTCATTCCCTATATCATTTAAAATATTACTAAAGCCATAATTGAACCCTGCTTCAACGAAAAAGAAAGCAATATCAATTCCAACGCCTCCTTGACCATAAAACATAAAGTCTCTAACATCTTCTCTTTCTAAACCAAGATCATCCATATCTGCACCTATAGAAAAGGAAGGAACAGCACTTACAAAAACTCTAACACCGACTAACCTGTCTGCAAAAGATGTAATGTTAATACCACCAGTTAAAGGTATGTCAATAGCAGATACTGAAAATGAACTATCTGTTTGATCGACCTCCTCTGAATCTGATGTAGACTCTACATTAAAAGACCTGTTGTTATATCTTAGACCAATTTCATAGTAAAAAAAACGACCTCGTTTATAGGATATTCCAAGATTATAACCAACTTCAGGGTTTGATTCTACTTCATCGGATGAATCAAGTGTCAAATTATTCAAACTCACACCAGCAGACACCTTAAAAGAACTCCTTGCTTTTTTCTCTTTCTTTTGCGTTAGCGCATCGTCTTGTGTGGCTTTATCATCTTGGGCAAAAATTATGGTAGAAAATAAAAGTGTTAAAACAATGGTGACAAATTGCTTTGATAAAGTTTGCTTGCTAAAAGTTGTCATAAGTTGGTGTTTTATATTTATTCTAAAATAAAACATTGTGTGTAGATAAAAAAGAAAAGCTCGTAAAATAGCTGCTAAAATTATAAAAAACTGCCTAAATACCTTAAATATAAATAGTTACGAAGTCGTACTTATCTTTACATGTACACTAAATTGAAAACAAACTAGAAACGAGAAAAGCGAACTGACTAAAGTATTTTTCGTGTGTAGGCTAGATTTTACAACCTGAAAGAATCCTTTGACGGGTAGGCCAATTTTATAGGTGTTCTACACTAACCATTTGTAGTACAAAGTTTCTTATTGTCAAATCCCTAACGTTGGTAAATGTTTAACCTTATGATAAGTCAATGCTGCTTTGATACAATCTTTTAGCACATCCCTTGGGATATCGTCTTCCATTTGAAAAACTATTGCTCTTTTCCCTTCAAACTCAAAATCGGTTTTAAAAACCATTTTGAAAGTATCAACCAATCTGCTGGTGCACTTAAAGTACATTGCGTATTGATTAGGCGTTTTTGACTTCCAATCTATTCTGAGAGTACTTCCGTTCTTAGCTAAATAACTTGGTTCTCCCCATTTTAGGGTTTCCTCTAGACTATTCAAGCCATCGATTTCTTTTGCTGTTTCAATAATCAATTCTCTGAGATTTAAAATTCTATCCCTTACAGCTTCAGGGTAATTACTAAATACCATTTCAACTTCGGGGTTCGTTTTTATCTCTAAATTTTTCATCTGTTCTCAAATTTCAGATAAGGGTCTTATCTTTGGATCCTTCATCCCCTATTTTATATAAAATTTTTAAAAGATTATTTGTTCCCAATGTGCTTTTCCGCCCAATTTAACCAATTATTTAAAACACTTTTGAATTGAATTGGATTTTGAATGTTATGCCCTGCTCTTGGGTAAAGTATCATTTCTACATCTTTGCCTGCATCTTTCATTGCTCGATACATTTCCCAGGCTTGTAATGTCGGGCTTCTCATGTCATTTGCTCCATGCAATATGAGAAGCGGTGTTTTTACATTTTTAACAAAAAATACAGGTGAAGCTTTTCGATAATTTTCAATAGTATCGATTGGTAATGCGCTATACTCCCAAAGCCCTATTTTTCTGTTACTAAATTCATGTTGCCCGTACAAACTTGCCAAATTAGATACTCCGGCAATACTAATTGAAGCTTTGAACCTATCTGTTTGTGTTATTGCCCAATTTGCCAAATAACCTCCATAACTCCAACCACCTGTAACAAGTCTGTTTTTATCAGCTATGTTCAATTCGATAAGTTTGTCAATTCCCGCCATGATATCTTCAAAGTCGGTAACTCCAAAATTATTTCTGTTACCCGCATAAAATCCCCTGCCATACCCAATGCTACCCCTAAAATTCGGTTGAAATACCACATAATCATGATCAGCAAAAAATTGTCCCTTCCAATTAAAATCGTCCATAACAACAGCATCTGGACCACCATGTGGAATGACCATCAGTGGATAGTTTTTTGAATCATCATATCCCGGTGGATAGGTTACAATTCCTTGAACCTTAGTGCCGTCTTTGCTCTTATAGTTTAAAATACTGCTTGAAGTCTTAATTTTTGAGATTAATTCTGAATTCAAACTGGTCAGCTGGACTGCATTTTCAGGTTTTTCTCCAGTTGTCAATTTGTAAAGTTGTTTGGTTTTTGCGCTCCGTGAGGCGGTGAAGTAAATCAGTTTGTCAATAATCTGAAAATCATATATGACCCAGTATGGTTTTACCAATGTTGTTATTTCACCTTTGAGATTCAAGTTGTACACTCCTGAGTATCCATTTTTAGGTGTTGAGAAACTTATGTTTTTTTCATCTATCCATTGTATTTTTTCAATGGTTGGATCAAATTCGTAAGTCATGTTTTTAGTTTCTCCAGATGCGATATTTGCAATAAAAAGCCCATCATTCGAAGCGAATCCTTCGGTGCTACCAGCAAAAGCCAGTTGTTTGCCCGAAAAAGAAAACTTTAAATTGTTCAAAGAGTTAGCACCATTGAATGTATAGATTGAACTACCATTCTGAATATCGATGACTTCTATCCAACTATTTGTTATTGATTCATATGTGTCATAATTTTTGGCTGCTAAGAATCCAAGTGTTTTACCATCTGCACTAACATCAAAGTCAATTATTCTATAACTTCCGTCTGTGATTTTTTTCTTTGTTCCAGAGTCTATATTATAAGTCCACAGCGCATTTGTGTAAAATTCAGTACCAACTTTATAGCCGCCTCCGTTCATTTTTTCCGTCGCTACTAAAATACTGTCACGTGGTTCGTCATCTATATAGGCTATGGTTTTTTCATCCATCCATTTATAGTTTGAAATAAAATTTTGGGCGTCAGAGACCAATTGAGGCTCACCACCTAAGCTTGATACAATATAAATTTGTTGGAGCTTATTGCGGTAAGAAATAAAAGAAATCCATTTTCCATTTTTTGACCACTTCGGGTCGTAGTCAAATTCATTATCGGTTAGTTTGATTTGATTTTCTCCATTCAAGTCAGCCACGATTATTGATGAAAATGATTTACCATTCCAACTGTCCTTAGTAGTTTTAGCAAACAGAACTTTAGATTCAAAAACCTGAGGGCTGTTAATATTTTCCATTCCTAAATGCTCTTCAATAGAAAGTTGTGAAAAAGACAGAATTGGAATGAGGAGCAAAACGGTTAATATGGCCGAAAAGGTTTGTTTCATAATCTTTACTAATGTATTCCTGAATGATAGATAGCGCTATTACTTAAACAAATGATTGGAAACTATTTATACAGTAATTAATGATGTAATTAAGGATTTGTAGACCATAAAGACGCACTTGTAAGCATTGCTCTTCTTGGAAGTTTTAAACCAGCAACGATTAATTCTGCAAAATCTTCAGGTTGTAAAACACTATCATGAGAATCTTTGTTTGCAATACCTAGTTCGATTGACATATCAGATGCTATAGTGCTTGGCGTTAAGGTACAAACTCGAATATTATGCTTACGAACTTCTTTCATTAACGATTGAGACATCCCAATAACTGCGAATTTTGATGCTGAATAAGCAGATATGTTGGCATTTCCATTTAATCCTGCTGTAGACGAAACATTAATAATATCACCTTCATTCTGACTTATTAGGTACGGTAAAACTTCTTTCGTCACATAATACATACCCATAAGATTTGTTTGAATAATTTGGCTCCATTGGCTAACATCCATTTCAATAAAAGACCCAAAAGCTGCAATTCCCGCATTGTTTACTAAAATATCAACAGAGCCTAACCTATTGACAATACTTTTGATGCCCTTTTTCACATCCTCATAGTTCCCTACATCAAATGCTGAATAAATAGCATTAACGCCAAGCGCCTCTAGTTCAGAAACAGTTTCTTTCAAAATCTCTTCATTTCTCCCTGTTATGGCTATGTCAATTCCTTCTTTTGCAAATGCAATAGCAGTCGCTTTTCCCAGCCCTCTGCCACCTCCGGTAATAATTGCTTTTTTACTTTTCAAATTTTTCGTTTTTTATTTATCTGTTAATATAAGTATGTATAGAAGCTATTAAGCGATATAAGATCTATAATTTTTTATTCCCTCGATTACGTATTTTTTTCTTAATACGGTATGTTCTTTATCATTTCCTTCGTAAATCCATTCAATATGATCAAGATATAATTTTAGCTTTTCAATTAGGTCTATTGGTGTCATGATATCACCAACCTTAGTCTCGCATACTTGCATTATTCTGGTATCAATGTGGTTATTAAAGTTTTCTTTGCCCTGGAAATCACTTCTATGATCAATTGTATCGAGGCAACTATTGTCTTTTAAACAATTGCAACCCATGCAAACGTCGTCACAGCATAAAACTATTTCAATTGCTTCTTTAGGGTTATGTTTAATGAAATCGGCAATTTTGTGATATGAATGGCCAAATTCATGAGGAACAATTTGCTGATTTTTTCCAAAGTCTCGAATGATATCATAGAAATGATGGATTCTCAGTTTCATATAAAATATAAGTTTTATTTTGTCTAACGGTTCCTGTTTGATCGGTTACGGATTTGGCAGTGCTAAGCCAAATATAAAAATTTTGCTTTTATCTTTTATGTAAACATCAAATTTTGTCTCCGCAATCTTACCAGGAAACAAATACCTTCTGGTCAATCACAAAACTCCTTATTCTTTTATGCATTGTCAGGCGTTATCTTTAGTATTCGGCTAAAATTGCAGGTAAAATAAAGTCAATCATCATTTTATCAACATTAACATGTGCATCAGGTGAATTATAGGCGCTAGAAGTTATCACTATTACAAAAGGAATATCCTTAAAGATAAAAATCTTATTACCACCATTACCACTGCAAAAAGACACTTCATAGTCTTTGTTGTTGTGTTTAAAGGTTTTGTTCCAAAATAAATATCCATAGTAACCGTCATCAAGCGATTGTTTTATCTGTTTTCCTAAACTTTTTTCTACCCATTGCTTATCTAAAATCTGTTTCCCATTCCAGAGGCCTTTGTTTTTATATAATTGCCCATATTTAGCAAAATCAACCGCTCTGAGTCTTATACCACCAGCAGTATTTCCAACTTTTTGAGGTGTAAATTGCCATTGATAATTTACTATATCGAGCGGTGCAAATAACTTTTTATCAGCGTAAGCAACTAGTCCTTCAGGAACAGATTTATCTATAATATCTCCCAGAATAACTATTCCAGCAGTAAAATATGCAAAGTCCTTTCCAATTTCTTTGTCTTTTTGCACAGGTAAATCAAGTGCGAACTGCACCCAATTATTTGTTGGATACATATTTTCTTCATTTCCCGGGCTGTCATAATTGTTATCATCACCAAGAAACCCAGAACTCATAGTTAACAGAGATTTTAAGGTGACCGAGTCTTTTTTCTGAGTATAATTCTTAAATGCTTTTAAATCGTAAAAATCTTTTAGCAGAGCATCCTCACTTTGAATATAATTTTCATCAATTGCAATTCCCATCACCGAAGAAGCAATTGATTTCCCAACAGATCTTGGGTCGTGCAGACTTTCTCTGTCTTCACCATTAAAATATTCCTCTATCAAAAGCTGGCCTTCTTTAATAACGATAATTCCGTTGATATCCTCGAATCTTTTCTCAGCTATTTTTCTGTTTAAAGCTTCAATTGTACTGCTGTCAAACTCACCATTAGAGATATTCCATCCACTATTTGACTGAATTTTTTGAATAGGTACCAGACTCTCATCTATTGGGATTTCTGCAACTTCTATGGTAATATTTCCTTTTGCCAAAAGTGCCCCTACTTTTAGTGCTTCTTGCTGCACATAAGGTCGCACTTCTATACTTAAAACATGGGTCCCATCGCTAAGCACATCTTGTCCGCCCCCGATTTTCATAAACTTAAGCCACATAAACCAACCCCAGTAATCTAGTTGTTCGGGTGCGGCTAAGCGGATTTTATGATTGAGTTGTGTTGTTTTCGAGGCCTTTAATCCTGCACCCTTGTTTAAATTTTCTATATATACTATTTCTCCATCTACCAAAAAAGAAAATTGAAAATTCCCTTTATCTAATAGTTGATCTTCTGTTAAATTCGGTGCTAATTTTTGAAGACTATGGGTAAGTGGTTTATCCAAACTGAAATAGATGCTTAGAAATTTATCTTCGTTCAGAGTGAAACTATTTGAGAATTTTTCTTCTGCAGATTTATTGTTTATAAAATCTTCCTTTGAGAAAAACAAATTGTCTTCTTGTTCTAAGCAGGACCCTAGTGATTTTGTATTCTCAATATTTTTAAAAGATATTGTTAAACAAGCAATTAGCACTAAAAAATGATTCAATTTCATATTCATTAGGTTATTTGGTTTCTGGTCGCGCTATTCGTAATTGCTTGAATTAATACTAAATCTTATAAGTCCATAGAAAGATATAAATTCCATGGGACATGAACCTAAGGGTAACGCATAAGAAGCAGCTATTGCTATTTACTTAGATTTATTGTTGGCTATAGCATCTAAATCCTCCTTTTTAAAATACCTGTTTTCGGAAAAATTCTTTTCACAATATTCCAAATATTTTTTTCCTTTGCTTTTCATTGTATTAGTTTCCAAAGAAGTTTTAGCAATAAAATAATTAAAAGTAAGTACAAATTCAGGCAATCGTTTCTTGCATTTTTCTAAAAAATCAATCGCTCCTTTTGGATTATTAAGATATTCATAAGCATCTAAAGCCTTTGTAAAATTAAAATAAAAAACACGTGGTGAAATATCCTTGAACTCATCTACAGTCTTATTCCAAAACTCAACGGTTTCAGGATATTGTTCCATATAAAAATATTGATTGGCTCTATCTAAGGTATTTGACCAAATGATGTCTTTTTCATTTACATAGCTTATAAAATATTCATATGATTCTAAATCTTTGTTGTCTAAAATTTTCCCAAAAAAGAAATCCAAATCATTTTCATTTAAACTTGGAGTAAAACCATAGATTCCTTCAATATCATTTTGATAATTTTCAACATAGCCTTTAAAGTCTTGATAATTTAAATTGTTTCTATACTCCTGAAAAATAAATAGTAATCCATCTAAAAGAGATTTTGACAAAACGTTCTGATGGTCTGCATTATAGTTTTTATTCAGAAATTTAACCTTTTCATTTTTACTATTTATATATAACTTTTCGATAGTTTTTCCTGCATCAATTCTATCCTGCGTGTCATATTCAGCGCTAGCTATAAAGTAATAAAAGCTTTCACTATTATAACCTCTAAAGTATTCTGAAATACTGCTACTTACATCATTATAAAGATTTTCGCTAATATTTATGTAGGCCCTGAAAGGACTATCTTTTTCCATCATCAACAGGTGATTATATTCGGCTCCATCAGAATGACCTATTATTGCATTAAATCCGGATGTAGAATATTGCTTATCAACAAAGGGTATGAGTTCATTAAAAATGAAATTTTTAAATTTAATTCCGTTTTCATTAAAGAAAATATCGAGTTCATTTCCTCGATTTTTTTGCGTGATTCCAATTAAAATTGTTTGGGGAATTGAATTGAATTTAACAAGCTCTGTCATATAACTAGCGGCTGTTTCAAAATTATAATTAGCATCAGTAATATAAACTACAGGATACTTGTTTTCTTTAGAATAATCAGCTGGCAATAAAACTTTTATCTCTCTTTCTTCGTTTAATATTTCAGAATCTAACTTCTTAAGTTCACCCAAATTTTGAGATTGGCTATAAGCACTTTGAAAGAAAAAAAAAGCAATTAGCAGGTATTGATACTTCATAATTCATTTTTTAATTTAGTTAAGTAAAACTAAGAAATGAAAAGATAGCTATTGTCATGCAGCTTTAATTTTCTCTAAAGATCATCTACCCTACCAAGGTAAATTCAGTTCTTTAACTTCATCTTGATAGAATTTCTCTAACTTCTCAACAAGTTCTCTTGAAATTGGTTTAGTAATGCTTTCTAAATTACTTTCTAGCTGAGCAATAGTAGTATTACCGGGAATTACAGTAGAGACAGCATCATAGGCCAAACAAAATGAAATGGCCGTTTGTACAAGGTTATTCTCTTTATTCATAATACCCCTAACTTTTTCAATCAATGCTGCTCTAGTTTTAATATCATTTCTCGTCCAGCGATTCCTAATGTCATTAAAAGTACTTTCAGCATTGTATTTCCCTGAAAGCCATCCAGAATCAAGGGGGATTTTTACAATAATACCTACATCCTTTTTTTTAGCTAGATCAAATGCTCTTGAGGCATCCTGATGAAGAATATTAAAGAAAGCTTCAATAACTTCACAGTTTGTCGTTTCCATAAATAGCTTCATATCACTGTAGGTATCTAAGGATGCTCCATAAGCTTTAATTTTCCCCTCTTCTTTTAGTCTCTCCAATATTTCATAGTGTGCATTTTTAGTGCCATCAAGATATTCATTTGGTGGATTGTGAATGATTAATGAATCAACATAATCTAACTGTAACCTCTTTAAGCTGCCTTCTAAAGATGCTCGAATATAATCCGAATTAAAGTTGGTTCCTCCTGAGTCAGTGTGTCCAAATTTTGTATTGACAACTATTTTATTTCTATCATAATGTTTCAAGGCTTTACCCAACCTAATTTCACTCGTTCCGTTCCCATAATTTGGCGACGTATCAAAAAAATTAATTCCAAATTCTAAAGATTTATAAACCATTTGGATAGCCTCTTTTTCAGACATAGCCTGCCATCCTGAATTTTCTCCTAGCTGCCACGCGCCAAGACCAATTTCAGATACTAGAGGAACTTGTTTTATATATGTATTATACTTCATTTATTCAGTTTAAGTGAGAAAAGCTTACCTGCCCCACAGGAAGCAAGGTTTTCAGTCAGGAGATACTTTCTAATGTCTAAAGAACTTGACCTAACTTATTTATTTTTTAATTCCAGCGCAACAGGCTGGTTCAATCGCTAAAACAATGATAAATAATTATCCTTATTCTCTAAGCTCATTTTGTTCAAATGTTATATAAAGGTCTTGAACTGTCTGGTTTTTTTGTCAATTTTGGTATCTTCAAGTAGCACAAAGTCCAGCTTGTTTGTGTAAAAATCAATTGCTCTGTCATAGTCTTTTACAACTAGTGAAATATGAGCTATTCGTTGCATTATTGTGTTCCTGTTTTAAATACAATGGTTTGCATAAGATTAGTTGTGTTGTTTAATCAACTAATTTAGCAAAATACAAGCCAAATAGAAAATTGTGATGATTTTAAAAAGAAGGCTTACTCTGACAATTGATTTATAGCCATTTACATCTTTACCTGGCTTTTATTTACCACATCTTGATTGGTTGTTTTATTTGTTGAATAAGTTGGATAAAGAAACATCAAACCGATTAAAGGACTACCTTTGTATCAGGATTTTATCCGTTGATCTTAATCAAAAATCAGGTCACATGGGCAAACCCTCAAGGCATTTATTTCAAGGCCTTATTTGATGATTGAAACTATAACTGCCACTTAATGTCTGGCGGCTAGATACTATCCTGTAGCACGAGTATTAAAGTGACGCTTTGCCTACTTCATTAATCCGCAACCCGTCTCTATTTTAAAAGAGAAAAGCATGACCTTATTGAAAATGGGTGTAATTGGAACATCCAAAAAAGAAGACGAAAGACGTGTCCCTATACATCCTGAACATTTAACCAGATTACCTGAATCAATTCGGAAACAACTCATATTCGAAAAAGGATATGGCAAGCCTTTTAATATGGATGATCAGCAAATCGGAAGTCTAACGGGCGGGGTAGCTTCTCGCGACGAAATTCTAACTGATCTTGGATCTGCTATTATTGCAAAACCCATGTTGTCGGATTTGGAGAAAATAAAAGAAGGAGGCCTGATCTGGGGCTACCCTCACTGCGCTCAGCAGAATGACATTACCCAAACAGCTATTGATAAAAAATTGACCTTAATAGCTTTTGAAGATATGCATGCCTGGCACCCTGGTGGTCATATAGGTAGGCATACCTTTTATAAAAACAATGAGATGGCTGGCTATTCGGCTGTGATACATGCACTTCAACTCAAGGGGATTGATGGTCACTATGGCAACCAAAGAAAGGTAGTTATCTTTAGTTTTGGAGCAGTGAGCAGAGGAGCAATCTATGCGCTGAGAGCTCATGGGTACAGAGATATTACGATTTGTATACAAAGACCTGATCACGAGGTGAGAGAAGAAGTACTTTATGCCCACTATGTGAGAGTAAGAAAAGGAAATGAGCATGAACCTCGGATGGTAGTGGTAGAACATGATGGTACTGAACGACCTTTATCTGACTTGATCAACGAGTCGGAAATAATTATAAATGGTACTTTTCAGGATACAGATAACCCCATCAATTATGTGAATGAGGATGAAAAATCTTGTTTAAAGCCTGGTAGCTTAATTATCGACGTAAGCTGCGACGAAGGGATGGGTTTCTATTTTGCCAAGCCTACTACTTTTAAGCAACCATTATTGTCAATAGATCAGATCGACTATTATGCGGTAGATCATACGCCAAGTTATTTTTGGGAAAGTGCCTCCAGATCTATTTCAGCAGCCTTACTTGTACATGTACCATCGGTAATCAAAGGGCGAATGAGCTGGGAGGAAAACAAAACCATAGTTAACGCCATTAATATTGACCAAGGTGTGATTGTTAAAAGTAACATCCTAAGGTTTCAAAATAGAGAAACGGAATATCCTCATGTAATGAAGTAAACCTTGTTAAGTAACGCTTTCATTTAAAGACTTTTCTTGCAGTGATGGAACCAACTTTTAAAGATTTTCTTATGTCTTTTGTATGAAACCATTCAATACCTCATAATGATCTCGACCATAATTATGCAGAACGAGTTCTTGAGCCTTTATTCATAGTTATTGTTGCCAATGTATTTTCTTATTGGTTTTCATCATACAAGTATCTTAAACTTTGATATAAAGCGATTAAAGGAACTGACTGATGACTTTCGTTTTCAAAATATTCAATTTTTACATTTGAAGTCTCCTCCCCTCTTTTATTTAATAAAGTATAGAGTGCGTCGTGCCTCTTTTTATTTCTTTCGCGATTACCAACTCCTTGTCCTGCTGTTGCTATATATAATTTTTTCTTTAAAGATGAAGTTGAAATCGCGTCCACTTTTTCGCTCATCATTTGCTCGTCCCACCAAATACTAGGGTCAATGGATATATAGGCATTAAATAAACTATTTTCATCCACATAAGAATTTAGTGTTAACAGACCTCCTAAAGAATGTCCTGCCAGAATTCTATATGGTTCGGTGCTATAGTTTTTGTCAACATATGGTATGAGTTCTCTCTCGATGAAATTCAAAAAATTCTTCCCACCTCCCATAGTATTAGGGCGTTTGGTCTCTATTTTTGTAACTGTAAAGTCTCGCTCACGGTCAATATTTTCAATAGCTACGATAATGGTTTCCGGCATAAAATGATTTCTATTTCTATCGGAACTCATAAAATGCGCTACTCCTGAAGCTGTTTTAAAAAAAGTTGATCCATCCAATAATATCATAATTGGATATTTTTTCTTCTCTTCAGATGAATCACTGTATGAATCAGGAAGGCTGATCAAACAGGTTCTATCTTCATTTAAAATGTTAGAATTAATAATAAACTTACTGCCTATAATAATATCCTTATTGTTCTGAGCGAATACAGTTTGTACTCCTAAAAAAATGATACAAAAAAAAGCAATTATTACATGTTTCATAGAAGTAAATACTAAATAATTTTCCTTTTAAATTTATTGTAAAATTACAGAGTCCATTCTTTGTCTCTGTGGTTTTTTAATGTCTAGTCCTGAAATATGGCTACAGGTTAAAATTAAATTTACTTTTATTTTCTCTTTTACTAAATATCTTTTTGACTTACTTTAACACTGGTAAAGCTCTATACCACAATTAATTATAACTGTAATTGTACTTAGTTTTTAATCCTTTTTAACTATTTATTTTTTAGAAATAGCCTCTTCAAATACGCCTTTTAACCTGTAATTAATAACTCTTTGTGGAATTGTCCACGTCTGGTAATACAATTCTGAAAAATCAACTATATCATTATATGCTATAAACACTTCATTCTCATTTTCAAACACTAAAAGTTTCTGGCAAAATGCATCTAGTCCAATTTTTGGGCATTTATTCATGGCCTGTCCACCAGGTTTTGGAGCTCCAAAAAGTATCAATGTAGTAGGGTTTATTTCTATTGCGTATTGTATTGCTTCATTTTTGTAATCAATTTCACCAAATATCTTGGTATCACCCTGTTCCTTGACACCCTTTTTTAAATTTTCTAAAGTAGTGTTGAAATCAAATTCAGACTTTTTAACAATGAGTCCAAAATTCCTATTTACAATGCTTAAATCAGTAGCCGAGATCATACTTTTTGGAAAAGAATTAATGACGGAGTTTATATCATTTGAAAACTCACTGAGATCACTTTGGGTTAACCCATGTCTTTTAATTATAAATTCAGGTGAAGTATATGCAATACTTGCATTAGTTATGTCTGGTTCTGAATAACACAACACCTTGTAGGGCAGATCAATACCAACCAATTGATTCATTTTTAATAGTTTAGAATTTACTTCAGGATTAGAAAAAATGGTCACAATTGAAGGCGGGGTATACACCTCTTCCCCCTCCGCTAGTCGAGAATGATCAATACGTAACACTACGCTAAAGTTAGAAATAGCGCTATCTAAACTAATTACTGTTTGATCCACTTTATTTCTAATACTTAAGCCTTCTTGAGTTTCAAATTTATTCGATGAAGTATTACATGATTGAAATAAGCCTCCTAATAAGATACAGAATAGTAAAAATAAATTCTTCATAATTGTTTTTTTAATTAAGCACCATAGTCCTTATTTCATTCTGCAAAATACATAAACCACATAATCCAAAGCGCATAAAAAATCATAGGGCACATTATTGAATTAGTTAAAAACAAAACTGCAGATGGTTTTTTAAGAAAGTAGAGTATGAGTCCTATAATCAGATTAATTCCGAATAGTACCAGTGTGATTTGTAATACTCCAAACGCAGTACTCGCCTCGGGCCTTGCCATATAAAACCAAATCCCCATAACGATTAATTCAAGTATGAAAATTCCAATTCCGTATTTGAGTGTTTTATGCTGCTTCATCATATTTATTTTTTCAAACTTACCTACAAGACCCTCATAGATCAACAGTGCGTCTTTTTAGTGAATATTTTTTCAGCATGGACTCGCTTTTAATTAAAAGTAAGTATTTTCATTATATTGATGAATAGAGCTCTTGCTTATACACTTTATTGGCTACTATCGTTTCAAACAGTTTCTGAGTCATTTATTATTGACTCATTGCGAATACGAGGTTTATTTCTAACAACAATCCAGTACCCAATTATTAATCCAATGATTGAATAAATCAAATCGTTTTGGTCAAATGTATTGTTTCCTCCAATATTATGGATTTTCAACTCTTGCGTTATGACGTAAATTCCTGCCAATAACACAGCCAATATGTAAATTGTTTTTACCCCTATTTGATTCTTTTTATTTAATTTATCATTTAAAACCAGTCCAATTCCAGTCAGAATAAGGGTTCCGATTACTGATTCAAAGAAATTCGGTAAGGAGAGTAAAATTTTCTTGAAAAATTCAGGTGATGTACTATTCAGAATTGAAGGCCTGATAAATTTAAAAAAAACAAATAATACTGTAAATAATATTTGTATTCGGACCAATTTCAATATATCCGCCATTTTGTTGTTCATTTTCTCCTTGTTATTATCGGTATTGTTTATGAAATACAGCGTACCACATCTGCGTGAGCAGTGGCCGAGTTGCTGCGTTGGTGACGTTAACTTTTCGGCCTGCCGGCAGACAAGTTTTTAAATTTTCTATTTTAAAAAACTACTATTATTCTCGGATTATCCTTTTTAAAAACCTTGAATCCCATTTTTAGCTTATCAGAAAAATTATTTTGTTCAATACATATCATTCGAAGCTGAGGTGATATTTTCATCCAATTTAATATTTCAGTTCCTCCTTTATCACCAATTCCGCAATCAACTAATCCAATCTCAGATATCGAAGATGGTAGACTTTTTGCAATGAGAGTTGCTCCCATATCTCCGATTAGATGATTATAACTAAAACTTATTGATTTTATAACATCATCATTATTACCTTTTTCCTTTTCAAGAATATCAGCAATAGCAACTATATCAATCGTTTTTAAACCTAGGTTTCTCAGATTCAGCGTACTTGTTTGAGATCCTTCAATCTCAAGGATTTCCGCTTTTTTCTGACATTCCAAGTTACCTGTTTTTCTCAAAACCTTTGCTATTTTCTTCAGCACCATTTAATAACGTCTTGTTTTTAATGACCTCTAAAGGTCTTGTGTATGAGCAGTAGCTCCCACAAGTTAGTTGATTTTTTTATTCAGCTAAATTCTTACTTTAATTTTCATTGTGATGATCAATAGCGCTATTGCTTAAAGGGCTTGTTGGTCAATCGTTTTTTTTTTCGAGAATATAGAAACGCACCAAAAATCAGCATTAGATAAATGCCAAAGATATAAGCTAATTGCATCGGAGCTTCCGTATATTCGAAATAAAATATCAGTATACCGGCCGTGAGAAGGGCTAACATAGTGACTATTGCTACAATTACATTAGTTTTTGTATCATGTCTTTTACGGTAATTAACATAAGCCATAAGAAAGGAAACGGCAATAAAAGTAATACTTCCAAATTCCAGGATAATTTGAAGACCTCCGGTTAGTATCAATAAAAATGCAAACAAACTCATCGTGATTATAGCATAGTTTGGAATATGTCCTTTGATTCGGTTCGAAAGCTTGTTTGGCATATAACCGTCCTGGGCAATAACAGCCATGAGCCTTGAGGCTCCAAATAAAGTACCACTTATAGCGCTTGATGTAGCTAACAATGCACCAAAAATGACTAGAAACAACCCAAAACTTCCCAATATTCCTTGGGCTCCTGCCGCTAAAGCATATTCTTTATTCTGCACAATCAACTCTTTTGGAATTGTTGCCAGAGCTCCTATTGATAAAAATAGATATAATCCGACAGCGATAGCAATTGCACTATATATGGCCCTGGGAATATTTTTTTCCGGCTCATCCATTTCATCATAAGCCTGGATCACCAATTGAAATCCTTCATAAGCCACAAAAGTGATCGATGCTATGATCAAAATACTCATTAGCGAGCTGTCACTTTCAAGAATAGGCAAGAAGTTTTCTAAATTACCCTTTTCTGCAAGCAATCCCGAAATGAACAAGAGTATAACTAATTTTGTATAAACCATCAAATCTTCAAGCTTTCCCATTCCTTTTACACTCGCTAAATTGATGACACAAAAAAGTAGAATGATACATCCGGCAATGAGCCGGTACCACCAAATTGATTTTTCAATGGGTAAAATACTACATAGGTATGTTGAGAATGTAAATGCATACAAGGCCAAGGTACTGATGTATCCAAATACAACCAACCAGCCAATAGAAGAAGAAGCAAAATGCGAATTTGGGAAAGTCTTTTTAAAGAATGAATAAGTAGCACCTTCATCTTTGTAAAGAAGGGCCAGTTTCACGTAGGAGTACGCAGAAAAAAATGCTAAAACACCTCCAATCAGAATTGCAATTGGCGTTGCATTCCCAATATGCTCAACCGATATTCCAAGAATTGAAAAAATACCTCCGCCAACCATTCCGCCCAATGCAATTGCGATTAATTCTGGTAGCCCAAGTGGTTTTTTTCTTTTGCGGGTTAATTTCTTAAGCATTTGTCTTCCAATATTAGTATTTTATGAATTAACTTATGTAGCTGTTTTTCAATTTTTACTTACTTTCTTTTTTTAGTTTATAGCTTAATGTTGCCAACTGTCTCGGCTATGCTTTCGTACCGATCTCTCGAATATAACACTTTCACGCATGAAGCATAGGCGATGTTACCGACAAACTTTTACGTCTAGCTACTTTTTACCGGTTAATAAGAAAATAGGATAATTACCTGTTGGTTTATCTATTACACTTGCAGTTTGAATCTTCAAGTGTCTAAACCCAGCATTTTCTGCAATACTTAAGAATTCGTTTCTATCAAATCCGTAATGAAAGACTCCAGTATCTTCTGTGTGAAAAGAACCATCCTCTTTGTCAAGGTCGGCGATCGCAATGGTTCCATTATCATTTAGTAATGAATAAAATTTCTTGAATATCTCTTGCACATTTTCTATATGATGAATAGTCATGGACGAAATAATAGAATCAAATTTTGTATGTAATGTCTCTTTTGTTAAATCCAGCTCCAATATTTGAAGCTTGCAGTCTATTGCTTTCATTTTTAATTGTAAAACCCCATTCATAGATGGAGAAATATCGACTGCTGTGATTTCACCCACGCGTGGAGCAATTTGAGATAACAACAATCCAGTACCAGAACCAAAATCCATAATATGCATCTCCTTTGTAAATGATAGGTCCTTTAATATTGATTTGGCAATATTATCTACATTTTGAGTACTGGACTTTTGCCCATCATACCCTTCTGCCTTTTCTGCAAAAAAATCTTTTCGTCCAGATTTCATTTTTATTTTTTCTTTGTTGCCAACTTGCTTTTATAACATTAACCAGAACTACTCTGTCGGGCTGATTAATTATACAAAGCTTAAGTTTGTTTTTCATTTTAGTCAAATCTCTCAAGAGTAATGTTTCGCTCACCTCTCCAAACATTGTTTTCATCTTTTGTTCAGGTTGTGATATTAGAAAATCCTCCGTTTCTCTTAACGCTCTTTTTGTATGTATCCGTAACTCTTGGGTCATCTTCAAACCACAATGCCGTTAACCAGTATTCTGGATGCTTCGGACCTTCAATATTAAAATGTATGTGGGCTGGTTCACCACCATGTGTTTGGTAAGCAGTCGGACGAATAGTCTCGAATTCATATTACTAGCGTTAATTTCATTTACGGATATTCCTTTTAATTGATTACTAAGGCTTTTATATAAAAAGTATGTGAAATAGAAAATTTTAGGAGTTGCGCTTATTAATCTTGTATACGCTTAAAAAGCGCGTTTAATTATCCAAATTTGCTTAGCTGTTCCAGTTTAATCGTATTAAATATTTCAATGTTTCTGTCATCAACCTTAATAATACCTTCTTTATTATATTTAGATAATGTTTTAATAACACTTTCCTTTTGAGTGTCTTCTACCTTTTTCTCAAATACCTGTATTTTTTCCTGT
>RCND010000174.1_pt1 | contig 35654 bp, 27 predicted proteins | sample 2041351 | NCBI WGS metagenome assembly RCND01 (sample SAMN09708230, study PRJNA481090) | Marine sediment metagenome, whole genome shotgun sequencing project. | biome: marine sediment; feature: ocean; material: sediment; isolation source: Sewage treatment plant 12B marine sediment (STP12B) ... | reverse complement strand
TTACAGTCTTATTTATATTACTTTTAATAGTAATATTCTTTTTCATAGCAATTTTCCCACTTTTGTTTACAAGAGTGGGATTTTTTTTTGAATCTTATATAGACTACTTTTGCAAAAATTAAAAGTAAGCCATCTTATCGCTGCGCTGTTAATAGCGTGGAGGAAAGTCCGGACACCATAGAGTAGCATAGCGGATAACATCCGTCATCACGTTTCGGCGTGTTAGGACAAGTGCAACAGAAAGTATGTACAGTTCGGCTGTAGTGAAACCAGGTAAACTCTATGCGGTGCAATGCTATGTACATTGGAGATCCGATTCATCGGGAGAGAACTACTCGTTCGATTTCAAGGGGTGAGCAGCTAGAGTTGCAAAGCAATTTGTAACCCAGATAAATGATGAGAGTCCTGCCAACGGCGGGATAACAGAATCCGGCTTATTGGCTTACTTTTTCTTTTGATTCATCCGTAATTTAAGGTTTGTTTTCCAGCTCTATTTTAGTAAATACGCGGCTATTTTCGTTGAATATTGTATAAAATCATTTTAATATTTTGTATTTTTGGAGACGAAAAATTTTAACCTGAATAAATTTATTTAAGATTATGGCATTTGATGTTGATATGATAAAAAAGGTCTACGAAAGAATGGCAGGCCGCGTTGATAGCGCAAGAAGCATTGTTGGACGACCTTTGACTTTATCCGAAAAAATATTATACAATCATTTATGGGATGGTCTTCCCAAAGAATCCTTTAAAAGAGGTGTTGATTATGTTGATTTTGCGCCAGATAGAATAGCTTGTCAGGATGCAACGGCTCAAATGGCTTTGTTACAGTTTATGCAGGCTGGGAAAAATAAAGTAGCTGTACCGACAACTGTACATTGTGATCACTTGATACAAGCTAAAATTGGAGCTGATAAGGATCTTCAGGAAGCAATCAATACTTCAAGCGAAGTTTTTAATTTTTTGGCTTCTGTATCGAATAAATATGGAATTGGCTTCTGGAAACCAGGCGCAGGTATCATTCATCAGGTAGTACTTGAAAATTATGCCTTTCCAGGAGGAATGATGATAGGAACTGATTCACATACTGTGAATGCTGGTGGATTGGGTATGATTGCCATAGGAGTTGGAGGAGCAGATGCTGTGGATGTGATGGCGGATATGCCCTGGGAATTAAAATTCCCTAAATTGATTGGTGTCAAATTAACCGGAAAATTAAGTGGTTGGACAGCACCCAAGGATGTTATTCTTAAAGTAGCCGGTATTTTAACTGTTAAAGGTGGTACCGGGGCTATAGTAGAGTATTTCGGTGAAGGCGCGATTTCAATGTCTGCCACGGGAAAGGGAACTATATGTAACATGGGAGCTGAAATTGGGGCAACAACCTCAACATTTGGATATGATGCTTCTATGGAAAGATATCTTAGAGCAACAGGAAGAGATGAAATTGCTGATGCAGCTAATGAGGTTGCCCCTTATTTGACTGGTGATGATGAGGTTTATGAAAACCCAGAAAAATACTTTGATCAGGTAATTGAAATTGATCTTTCAACTTTAAAACCGCATGTAAACGGACCTTTTACTCCGGATCTTGCCACTGAGGTTGGAGGAATGAAGGAAAAGGCTGATAAGAATGGCTGGCCCCTAAAAGTTGAATGGGGTTTGATCGGATCTTGTACCAATTCATCTTATGAGGATTTGTCAAGAGCAGCATCTATTGCAAAACAAGCTGTAGATAAAAAAGTTACAGCAAAGGCAGAATTCGGAATAAATCCTGGTTCTGAACAAGTTAGATATACCGCAGAGAGAGATGGACTTTTGGAGATATTTGAAGATCTTGATGCCATGATATTTACTAATGCTTGCGGACCTTGTATCGGTCAGTGGGCCAGAAAAGGCGCAGATAAAAAAGAAAAAAATACCATAGTTCATTCCTTTAATAGAAACTTTTCAAAAAGAGCAGACGGTAACCCAAACACGCATGCCTTTGTAGCTTCTCCTGAGATGGTGGCGGCTATTGCGATTTCAGGACGACTTGATTTTAATCCGATGACCGATCCCTTGGTAAACGAAGATGGTCAGGAAGTAATGCTCGATGAACCCACTGGTTTTGAATTACCTCCTAAAGGATTTGATGTTGAGGATCCAGGTTTTCTTGCTCCTGTTGAGGATGGATCTGGTATCAATGTCGTAGTTGATGAAGACTCGAAGAGATTACAACTTCTGGACCCTTTTTCACCTATCGGTGATCAAATCAGAGATGCTAAATTATTGATCAAGGCCTTTGGTAAGTGTACTACTGACCATATTTCTATGGCTGGTCCTTGGTTAAGATTCAGAGGGCACCTCGATAATATTTCCGAGAATATGCTTATTGGTGCCGTGAATGCTTTTAACCAAGAAACTAATTCAGTAAAGAATCAGTTAACTGGTGAATACGGACCTGTACCTGCAACGGCCAGATCCTATAAGGCTGCGGGTATTTATTCTGTGGTGATTGGTGATCATAATTATGGAGAGGGATCTTCCAGAGAACATGCGGCTATGGAGCCAAGACATCTTGGTGTGGCAGCAGTAATTGTAAAATCTTTTGCCAGAATACATGAAACCAACCTTAAGAAGCAAGGAATGCTTGGTTTAACTTTTGCTAATGAGAACGACTATGACCTCATCAAGGAAAATGATAGCTTCAATTTTGTTGATCTTGATCAATTTGCTCCAGGGAAACAATTGACCCTTGAAGTGGTGCATGAAGATGGAACTAAAAATGTTATTAAGTTAAATCATACCTATAACGATAACCAGATAGAATGGTATAACGAGGGTTCTGCCTTAAATTTGATAAAAAAGGAAAACGCTAAATAAATACTATCGGTCATTCATTGATAGAATTAAAAGCTTCGATTTATCGAGGCTTTTTTTATGTCTTGATGCAAAAGGGTGAATAAAATTATTAGGGTCTATGGTTTTTTAGAGCTTAGAATCATTATCGATTCCTATTGTTCTTTATAAAGGTATACCTGTAAGTAAGGGCGAATCTCTTCGACTGACGCTTAAAACTATCACTAAGATGAAATATTATATAGAGAGAATCAGTGCTATTATGGCCGCCATTATTTTATTACAAACCCTTTATTTCAAATTTACAGGTGCACCTGAAAGCGTATATATCTTTAGTCAATTAGGTGTGGAACCTTATGGTAGGATTGGTACAGGGGCTTTGGAATTAATTATTTCTGTATTACTTATCCTAAAAAGAACCAGTCTGATTGGGGCTATTCTTGGCTTAGGAGTCATATCAGGGGCCATACTCTCTCATCTGTTTGTTCTTGGTATAGAAGTTCAAAATGATGGAGGTGCATTGTTCGGTATGGCGATTTTAGTATTCATTTTATTGCTGATAACTCTTATCTTGCAAAAGGATAAATTAGTGGCCATGTTACAATCACTAAAAAAATAGACTAAAGAAAGAAAGGCTATGAAATTCTTGCGAAAAAACCTCTCAAATATTTTGTTTGTAGGTTTTATAATTTTCTTATTTACTCCTTATGGATTGCCTGTAAGAGCTACCTTGATTAAGGCTGTTAGCTTTGTTACAACCAGAGTTTTTTCCCTGGAAATTGACAAAGAAGATCAAATTCGTTTGGCAGACTTTAATTGGCAGCTGCAGAGTTTGGATGGTCAACAGGTCAATATGGCATCATTTCAGGGTAAGGTGATTGTTGTTAATTTTTGGGCTACCTGGTGTCCACCGTGTGTTGCTGAAATGCCAAGTTTTCAAAAACTTTATAATGATTATGGTGATAGGGTAGTTTTTTTGTTCGTCGCTAATGATGACCCTGAGAAAGTCATAAGGTTTCTTGAAAAAAAAGGATATGATTTGCCTGTTTTTTTTCAGACCTCCAAAGTTCCAGAGGAAATAAGTTCAAATTCGCTTCCTACCACTTATGTTATTAATAGTGACGGCAATATAGTGGCCAGTAAAGTAGGAGCTGCGGATTGGAACAGCAGTAAAGTGAGATCACTACTTGATCTACAATTACCATAAAAAAAAGTTGCCCTTGGCTAAGGACAACTTTCTTATTCAAATAATTATTAATGTTGATTAAATTTCTTTTACCATTTTTACTGGTAACAAATAGATCTCGCCGTTTTTACTAGGTCTGTGATGTACTTTTTTGTAATTCAATTTTGCTTTCAAATAGTATTCTAACTGATCATTGTTAGTATCTACAGATAAAATGATCAACTCTTTGTTTGAGTTCACGGTGAACAATACATCTGCTTGATCTTGGTCAGCTAGCATTTCATCCATGTAGTCTGATCCGATCAAATCAACGATTTCGATTCGCAATTCATCGGTTGGGTTAATGGGGTGTAAGTTGGCAGCGGAAAGATTAATGGTAAATAAGCCAATTGCAAGTACAAATAATTTTAAATTTTTCATGTGTTATAATTTAGATTAGACAAATAGATTAGACATTTATATATTAACAAGACGAGTCGATTGTAATAATTGTTACACTTTGAAACAATAAAATTTATCAATTAGGAATTATTTAACATTTTGAGGTGCTGATATTTCATAACCGCATGAAGCCTCAATGTTGGGCACAAAAAAAAACTGTTCGATAAGAACAGTTTTTTGATTCAAATAATATAGTGATAACGATTAAAGCTCTTTAATCATTTTTACAGGTAATAAATAAATCTCACCGTATTTACTAGGTTTGTGATTTACTTTTTTGTAGTTCAATTTTGCTTTTAAGTAAGATTCTAACTGGTCGCTATTAGAATCTACAGATAGCACAATCAATTCTTTATTAGCATTTACAGTAAATAAAACATCAGCATCATACTGATCAGCTTGCATTTCTGTCATATAATTGGTTCCGATCAAATCAACAATTTCAAAACGCAACGCATCTGTTGGTTTAACTGGATTAAGATTTGCTGCCGAAACATTAATGGTGAAAAGGACAAGTGCAAGGGCAAATAATTTAAAATTTCTCATGATACATAATTTAGATTAGACAAATAGATTAGACATTTATATAATTAAAGGACGGAACTTTTGTAGTAATTGTTACATCTATTCGCGTTAAAGTTTCATGAATTAAGAAACATTTAACTTTTGACCAGTATAAGTAAGGTATTATTAAGAAAAACTTAACAATATTAACAACTATCTAAAATAAAAAGTTATTAATTATGAAATGTATAAAATACAGTAATAAAAATAAATATATAGTAATTCAGTTTTTTGTAGAATAGGAAATCAAATAATGTATGTAAGATTGTTATTTCCTTTCACCTAGAATATTCAAAATAATTTCACATCCCTCCTTGATTTCTTCAGTAGAAATGTTCAGTGGGGGTGTAATACGCACCGCTCTTGGCTCGTATAAAAGCCAAAACAATAAAATCCCTTTTTTCATTCCGTTCAGAATAAGATGATCTGCAGTTTCCTGATCTTTCATGATCAGGGCAATCATCAAGCCTTTACCGCGGATCTCTACTATATCCTCATGAACCAATAATTTTCTGAAAAGGGCCTCTTTTTGATTGGTATGTTCCATTAAGGTAGAATCAAAAAGTGTTTGCAAAGTTGCCAAGGCAGCAGCGGCAATTACAGGATGTCCACCAAAAGTGGTGATATGACCCAGTTTTGGGTTAGTTGTGAGCAAGTCCATAGTTGATTTGGAAGAAATAAAGGCACCTATCGGCATTCCACCGCCAAGTCCCTTACCGGTAATGACAATATCAGGTATAAAGCCATATTGTTGAAAGGCAAAAAATGTACCAGTTCGTCCAATACCACATTGAATTTCATCCAATATTAATAAAGCCCCGACTTCTTTACATCTGTTATAGACTTTTCTGAGATAATTGTTTTGAGGTACTATAAATCCTGCTCCTCCCTGAATTGTTTCGAGAATTACTCCAGCAGTAGTCTCGTTTATTTTAAGTAAATCATCCTCATTATTGAACTCTATAAAAGAAACTCCAGGGACCAGAGGGCGGAAAGCGCTATTTTGTTCCTCCTTGCCACAAACGCTCATGGCGCCTTGTGTGTTACCGTGGTAGGCATTTTTTGCGGCGATTATTTCAAACCTACCTGTGGCTCTTTTTGCCAGTTTTAGGGCTCCTTCGGTGGCTTCTGTTCCTGAATTGGTCAGGTAAGTACAATTCAGTGATTCGGGTAAATGTTTAGCTATAATCTTTGCGAGTGCTACTTGTGGTTCCTGGACAAATTCGCCATAGACCATGACATGCATATACTGATCAAGTTGGTGTTTGACAGCTTTAACAACTGCCGGCGGTTGATGGCCCAATGTGTTGGCTGATACTCCTGCTATGAAATCCAAGTATTTCTTGCCATGTTGGTCATAGATATAACTTCCCTTTGCTTTTTTGATTTCCAATAAAAGCGGGTGATTGGATGTTTGTGCCTGATATTTTAAAAAATCACTCTTCATCTTTTATAAAAATATCATTTTTTGACATGGGCTTTTCAGCTTCTCTCCATATAAAACCTCTCAATTTTCTTGCATTCTGAGGCAGTTTAGATGGAGGATAAGTTTGTCCGTCAGGAGACGTAATAAATTTAGAAGATTCAATTTTTCCGTCTCTAAGAACAAAATGAATCTCACTACAAGATGTTTTTTCAATGCCAATAAGTACTTCTTCCTCATCTCGCACAAAATGAATCACTTCTGAATTACCAACTATATTGATAAATCGAAGATCATTCTCTTCAAATTTACCGAAAAGGTCCCGACCCTTGATCTGATTAAAACCTATGGAGTCTTTATCAATTACAAAAGCATTTTGAAGTACTTTTAGACTATCCAATTTGTTGGTTTCCGTATTGTTAAGCATTTGAATAGTATCTCCTGTAATCTGACTTTTCTGTGACCATAGTACGGGAGATCGAAACATTTGCGTTAGTCCGCTTCCCTGATCAGAATGAATAGAGTCACATTTGCCGCTAAGGTCACTTTTAAAGAATTTTACGTGATGATAAGCCCTTATGATTCTTTTTTCAGGCTTCCCAGTGGCCAGGATAGTGTCTCCGTGAATAAAAAGTGAGTCCTTATTGGTATTGGTAATGGCTACAGCTTTTTCAATCACAAAAGCAGAATCAACTTTTTCAAAATATTCGGCATAATTACCCTTTAAAACGCTATGATTGAGCGTATCAATAATAACTATATTTTTAGTAGCAGAAGCATAGCCCAGGTTTCTGTTATAAAAAAGGCTGTCTGCCCTAATTTCTTTACTGTCATATTCTATTCTTGCATTTCTTGTAAAATGAGATATATTTTGCTGGGTGTCATAAAAGCCTTTTTCACAGTATATCAAATTATTGTCGCTAGTTATGGTAGAGGCGCCATATAAAAAGGCCCTCCCACTATCTGTATAATAGTCAAGATGGTTCGATTCAAGCACATAATCTGGATTGGTCAGCACGACATTGGAGATGGCTTGAAATTTATTATTTTCTAAATAATAATTACCGGTATTACTGGTAAGGACATTAATACTGTCTTTGATTGTGGCTCCGTACTTATAAAAAAGAAATTGTTTGGTCCTGTCAAAATTAAGGGTATCGGTACTCAGGGTCATTTTAGCATCTTTAATAACCACATTTCCCCAAGACAAGGCTTTCTGAGTATCCCCGTTATATTCTGTATACTGACTGGTCTGGATCACGCTGTCACCTTGGTTTAGCACAACATCCCCATAAGCTTTTATGAAATTTTCATTTTTGTAATGAACGGCTTTTTTACAATTGAGTTTGATGCCTTCATGCCTGATCACAATATTTCCTAATAGAATTGTCGCTCCCGGTAGCCTGACCTCGTCAATACTTGAGTTGTCAGAATGGATAATTTGAATTCTTTTTCCCTGTGCCATGGCAGACAAGGAAAATAGGCAACATATGATAAACAGGAGTGTCGACTTCAATAGTACTGTGTTTTGATTTATCATTACAAATATAACTAAATGAAAAAAGGTAAATTTCCCAATAAGAATCTTTACCTTTTTTTTAAATAGTTGAGAAATGATTATACCATGATCGTTTGTTTTCTGTCGGGACCTACAGAAACAATGCTAACCTTTACGCCAACAAAATCTTCAATAAAAGCGATATAGTCGTTCAGGTTTTTCGGTAATTGCCCCGCATCTGTCATGGCTGTTAGGTCTTCTTTCCATCCTTCAAACTCAGTATAATTTACCGATACGTTTTCTTCTTCAATATTAAATGGGAAATGTAAAATGTCTTCTCCTTTATATGTATATGAGGTACAAGCTTTTAGCGTCTCAAATCCAGAAAGAACATCTCCTTTCATCATCATCAATTGGCTAACTCCGTTAATTTGTACCGCATACTTCAAAGCGATAAGGTCTAACCAGCCACAGCGCCTTGGTCTCCCTGTTGTTGCACCAAATTCATGACCAACTTTACCCATTCTTTCACCATCTTTTTCAAAAAGTTCGGTTGGAAAAGGGCCTGAACCCACACGGGTTGTATAGGCTTTAAAAATCCCGAAAACGTCACCAATTTTATTAGGGGCAACACCCAGTCCTGTGCAGGCTCCTGCAGCTGTAGTGTTGGAAGATGTCACAAAAGGATAAGTACCGAAATCTATATCCAGTAAGGAGCCTTGAGCACCTTCAGCAAGAATCGATTTACCATCGGCTAAAGCTTGATTGATATATTCTTCGCTGTCAATAAAAGTGAGTTCCTTTAAAACATCAACGGCATGAAAGAACTCTTTTTCCAATGCATCAAGATCGAATTCAAGTTCAACAGCATAAAAATTGATCATGTTGAGATGCTTTTTAGTTAAGGCTCTATAACGTTCCTTCCAGTTGCGCATTTCAAGATCTCCTATTCTAAGGCCATTTCTTCCAGTTTTATCCATGTAAGTTGGACCTATACCTTTAAGCGTTGAGCCAATTTTTAATTTACCTTTCATCTTTTCAGAAGCAGCATCCAATAATCGATGCGTTGGTAAAATGATATGGGCTTTTCTTGAAATAAGTAGTTTGGTTTTGAAATCAATTTTATAGCTGCTAAGATTGTCAAGTTCCTTTTTAAAGATAACAGGATCGATCACTACGCCATTACCTACCAAATTTATGGCTCTATCATGAAAAATACCAGAAGGTATGGTATGCAATACATGTTTATTACCATCAAAAATTAAGGTATGCCCAGCATTCGGTCCTCCTTGAAATCTGGCAATGATATCGTAATTTTTAGTCAGTACATCAACGATTTTTCCTTTTCCTTCATCACCCCATTGCAGGCCTAGTAGTAAATCAATCATTTAATAATTTTTATAAGTTATTCTGCTGTTTTGTTCTTTTGACCATAGAAATAAAGAGAATGGCTATCAATCTTGACATCGAAAACCTCCTCAATAGATTTTTTGATATTCTCGATTCTGGGATCACAAAATTCGATCACTTCACCGGTATCCGACAAAATAATATGGTCGTGTTGTTTGTTAAAATAAGATTTTTCATAATGTGCCTGATTCTGTCCAAACTGATGACGTCTTACCAGCCCACATTCCAATAATAATTCAATTGTATTGTATAAGGTTGCTCTACTAACCCGATAATTTTTATTCTTCATTTCGATATACAAGGTCTCGATGTCAAAGTGATTATCGTTGTCATATATTTCCTGAAGAATCGCGAATCTTTCTGGCGTTTTCCTATGATTATTGTCTTCTAAAAACTTGGTAAAGAAGTTCTTAACTGTTTCCTGATTTTTGCTATTACTCATGTAAATAAAATCCTGGTTCTTGAGATGCAAAGTTACATTTAATCCCCACATTAAAGTTAAATAATTGTAAAAAAAGCGTCAATTAACTCGTATTTCTGGTCACCTTTTCTAAACCATCAATCTCAAGGAGTTTTTTTATAAGATTGTTCAATTGCTTGTTATTGTTTATATGTACGGTGATCATTCCATGAAAAAAACCTTCATCCCCAGAAATGTTCAAACTGTGAATATTCACATTCAAGATTCCGGAAATCACTCTGGTGACATCATTGACCAAGCCCAGATTGTCAACTCCTGTAAGTTTAAGTGTTACTTTGAAACCCTGCTGGGATGAATCCACCCATTTTGCTGAGATGACTCTATAGGCATACTGTGATTGCAAACTCACGGCATTTGGACAATTGTGCTTATGTACTTTGATTCCATCTTTGATCGTTACAAATCCAAAAACTCGATCACCGGGAATTGGATTACAGCATTTTGACAAACTGTACTTTAGTTTTTCTTCTTCTTTACCAAAAACAAGCATGTCATAATTGGCTGTGACTTCGTCCTTACTATTTCCATCCTTCACTGCGGTAGGCCTGTTCATGCGACTTTTTAGAAAATGCATCAATACATTAGACCGCTGGCTGGCGTACTTTTTCAGTTGTTGGTTGTCGATACTGCCGTCTCCAATCTTGTAGAACAAATCAAAACTGGTTTTCTGTTTAAAGAAGTTGACCAATTCATTGACCGTTTTTTCATTCATCTTAATTTTGAGATGCCTCAGCTTTCTGTCAAGCACTTCCTTACCTTCCTTGGCAATAACTTTGTGCTCATCTTTCAGGATACTTTTGATCCGGGATTTGGCTCTCGCTGTTTTTACAATATCCAGCCAGGCCAGTTTGGGTTTTTGATTTTTTGCCGTTATGATTTCTACTTGATCACCACTGTGGAGTTCTTTACTGATTTGAGTAAGCCGGCCATTTACTTTTGCGGCCCTGCATTTCATGCCAACTTCAGAGTGTATGGCAAAGGCGAAATCAAGTGCTGTGGCACCCTTAGGAAGTGATTTTATATCGCCGTTTGGAGTAAAAACGTAGATTTCTTTAGCATAGAGATTCAATTTAAATTGCTCGACAAAGTCAACAGCATTCACATCAGGGTTTTCAAGAGATTCACGTAGCTTATTCAACCATTCTTCCAAACCACTTTCCTTTTGTGAGCCATGTTTGTATCTGAAATGGGCCGCATATCCCTTTTCGGCGATTTCGTTCATCCTACTGGATCTGATCTGAATTTCCACCCACTTTCCTTTAGGTCCCATCACTGTGGTATGCAAGGATTCGTAGCCAGTAGTTTTTGGATGTGTGATCCAGTCGCGCAATCTGTTTGGATTAGGACTGAAATGATCGGTTACAATTGAGTAAATTTTCCAGGCATCGAATTTCTCCTCTTTCAAGGTTGATTGATATACGATACGAATCGCAAATTTATCATAAACCTCTTCGAAGGAAACCCTTTGATTCATCATTTTCCTTCGTATAGAATATATAGATTTGGTTCTCCCTTTTATCGTATAAGAAAAGCCTTCCTGATCTAAAGAATTCTTGATGGTTTTGGTAAAACTATCAATATATATTTTCTGATCTTCTTTACTTTCAGATATTCTTTCTTGAATATCATTATACACTTCATTTTCAGTATACTTAAGCCCTAGATCTTCAAGTTGAGTTTTAATATTATATAAGCCGAGGCGATGGGCGAGAGGTGCGTAGATAAATAAGGTTTCTGATGCGATCTTTACCTGTTTGTCTTCTCTCATAAACTCAAGAGTCTGCATATTGTGAAGTCGGTCCGCAATCTTGATAAGGATCACCCTGACATCATCATTAAGGGTAAGGAGCATCTTTCTAAAGTTTTCAGCTTGAATGGATACGTCCTGGTCCTTTTGTAGTTTAGAAATTTTAGTGAGTCCGTTGACAATTTTTGAAATAGTTTTCCCAAATAATTGTTCAATATCGGCAAAGGTATACTCTGTATCCTCAACCACATCATGCAAGAGCGCTGAAGCGATAGAATAGGCCCCTAGGCCAATTTCATTTGCAACGATCTTTGCAACAGATATGGGATGGTAAATATAAGGCTCACCAGTTTTACGTCGCTGGTCCTTGTGGGCATCAGCGGCTATGTCAAAAGCTTTACGAATCAGAAGCTTATCCTCATTGGATAAGGTCTGATACGTATCTTTCAGCATATCTTTGTATCGACTTGCAATTTCCTTTTTCTCTTCTTCTAGCGTTACGGTATAAGCCATAGATTAAAAATACTATAAAGCATACTAATTAACAAGTTTTTAATCAGCAAATCAAATTCAGGAAATATCTTATATGCTAAGAGCTGATAAGATTTTTCACTCTTTGCAATAGGGTAGGATGGGAATAATGTAAAAACACATTTGCTTTGTGGGGTGTTAGATTGCTCAGGCTATTTCGGGATAGCTTTTTAAGGGAAGAGATGAGGTCTTCTCCGTTATATTTAGTCTTGGCATAATTATCAGCTTGATATTCGAATTTTCTTGACATATGGTTCATTAAAATACCGGTTAGTTCAGAAATCGGACTGTAAAGAATCCCAAAAGTGATCAAACCAATATGAAAACTTGGCATTTCAACAGAAAGTGCCTCAGAAAGAATGGCGTTATTGATCAAAAGTGAAAACACAAAAAGGGTAATTCCCGTAAGTGACAGGGAAGCCAACATGTTAATCATAACATGTTTTTTCTTATAATGTCCAATTTCATGAGCCAGTACAGCTACAATTTCGCTGGTACTGAGGTCGTTGATCAATGTGTCGTATAATACGATCCTCTTTTTTGCGCCAAACCCTGAAAAATAAGCATTGGCTTTTGTTGATCTTTTTGAGCCATCTATGACATAGATATTATTTAAAGTAAAGCCAGCTTTTTTTGAAAACCCATATATAGCCTCTTTTAATTCTCCTTGTTCAAGAGGGGTTTGTTTGTTGAAAAGCGGTACAATAAGGGAAGAATAGAACATGGTCATAAAAATTGTAAAGACGCCTATAAAGGCCCATGTGTATATCCAAAACATATCTCCCGTTTTTTCATAGAACCAAATAATAATCGCCAGAATACCACCTCCTATGATAGCACTCAATAGCCATCCTTTGATTTTATCAACAAGAAAAAGTTTTTTCGAAGTTTTATTAAACCCAAATTTTTCTTCAATCATAAAAGTATGGTAATAGGCAAATGGGGTGTTCAAGATATCACTACCTATCATGATGACACCAAAAAATATAAGAGCTACGCTGATTTCATTCTCACTAAAGCTGCGTGCAAACTCATCCATCCAGGCAAAACCCTTGAAAATAAAGAAGCACATGGTGAGTATCAAGGTAAAACTACTTGTTATCAGTGAAAATTGGTAGTTCTCTTTTTTGTAGGCTTGTGACTTAAAATACTCATCCTTGTTGTATACGTCTTTTAGCTCCTCTGGAATCTGATCGTTAAAATGTTTTGCATTGAGATAATTAATGTAACTATCAATTACAAAATTCAGAAGAAGAATACCGATAATAATATAAAATAAAAATTGTGGACTCATTATTTATTTAAGTGGGTTTATGAATGGAAAGTAAACTTAAAGTTTAAAGCCCCTTTGTCTTTTTGCTTCAAAAATAACAATTGCCGCTGAAACAGAAACATTTAGAGAGTCAATTTTACCTTGCATAGGAATAATAATATTCTCAGTCGTATTTTGAAGCCATTGTTCACTTAATCCGGTTGCTTCGGTTCCAACTACAACTGCAGATGGCTGTGTGTAGTCTATTGTATGATACGGAACACTGCGTTCGTCTAATGCCGCAGTGAAGATATTGATCTGTTTTTCACGGAGTAAACTTAAAATTTCATCTGTACTTCCAAAAGCTATTTGATTGGTGAACACGCAGCCCACACTTGATCGGATAATATTGGGATTATACAAGTCAGTTTTTGGATTCGCAATAATTACTGCATCGAGATGAGCAGCATCTGCAGTTCTTAGTAAGGCCCCAATATTCCCTGGTTTTTCAGAAGCTTCAGCGACTAGAATTAAAGCATTGTCACTTAGTGATAACTCACTTAATGACAAATTTTTAGAAACCGCAATCGCAACAATTCCTTCAGTAGTTTTTCGATGTGCAATTTTTTGGTATACTTTTAATGAGATCTTGACTAAAGCAGGTTGTATGCCAGGGTAGGTTGCTAGTATCTGATCCAACACATTTTCAGTGATGATCTCTTCACAAAACAGCAAATAATTGATCTTATAGTCTCCTTCAACAGCTAAAGAAATTTCTCTGTGACCTTCGATAACGAAGAGTCCCTTTTGTTTTCTAATTCTTGATTTTTCCTGTAATTGAATGATTTCCTTGACAAGATCATTTTGCAGGCTTGTAATTTCCTTTGTCATGAAATAAATTTAAAAGATTAAATCAATGGCTTTAATGTTTATTTTGCAGCCTGTGAATATTTATCCATATAACGTTTCCACAATACTGTCTGATGCGTTTCAAGGCTGATCTCTCGACCATCTATAAATGCCTGAGACAGCATGTTTCCTCTCATGTCAAGTGCGTTTCCCTGGCTGATAAATAAGGTGGCGCTTTTTCCTTTTTCTAAAGACCCGTATTCTTCATTTATACCTAAGATCTTTGCGGCATTCAAAGTGATTAATTGCAAAGCTTCTTCAAAAGAAAGTCCATAGGCGGTAGTTGTGCCTGCGTAGAAAGGAAGATTACGCCCATTCATTCTTTCCATGTCTCCACTGTTCTCAAGACTTACTAAGATACCGTTTTTGAACAATGTGGCAGCGTTTTTATAAGGTAGGTCATAATCGTCATCTTCATTATTTGGAAGTGAATGAACCCTTTTAAAAACAATCGAAACGTTTTCACTTTTGATCAACTCCATGATTTGATGTGCTTCATCAGCACCAACAATTACTATTTCATCAACTCCCATGGATTTCATCAAAGCAATAGCGTCTATGATTCCTTTTTGTTTTGAAACATGCACAAATACTTTTTGTTTTCCATTAAAAATCCCCTGAGATGCTGCGAAAGGCAGGTTCTTCTTGGTTGCCCCATCTTTTTTATATGCCTTCGCATTGGATAAAAAAGTTTTTAGTTCGTTCACTTCTTTCTGATAGTCCTTATTTTCTTCGGAAATGATTATCCGTCCGAAAGAAGCATATTTATATTTATAACTTCTTGGCCAGTTGATATGTATGGCATCATCTACCTTAACAGCAGCATCTTCCCAGTTCCATGCATCCAATTGTACTATAGATGAAGTTCCGGAAATTCTTCCACCTCTCGGAGTTACCTGAGCAAGTAATATGCCATTGGGCCTCATGCTTTCTACAACCTTCGATTCCGCATTATACGCAATTAAACTCCTCACATGGGGAAGTAAACTACCCAATTCATCAAAGTCTCTGGTTGCCCTAACGGCATCAATTTCTCCTAAGCCCAAAGTAGAATTTGGCATAATAAAGCCTGGATATACATGTTGACCTTCAGCGTTAATGACAGTGCCTTGTGCTTCTATTGTGCTACTTTCACCTATTTCTTGGATCAAGCCTCCCTCTAAAATAATAGTGGCATTCTCAATAACGGAGCCATCACCAATATGGGCGGTAGCACCAACTATACTTATTGTTTCACTCTGTAAAACCGCCGGAGTCTGTTGGGCCTTGACCTGACTTAAGCTGAAGAATAGCATAAAACTAGTAATGATATAAATATTTTTCATGGAATATATTTTTTTAAAAATCTACCGTATCACAGTGATTGATTCTATTTTCTTTCTTTTTAGGTTTTTGGGTAGGACTTCCTTTACTTTTTTCAGCAAGCATAAGATTGATCAGTTGACTTTTTTCTTGTTGAATGCGACTTCTCATTTGAGCGTCTCTTTCAAGATCGAAGTAAATCTTACCTTCAATAAGGGTTTTTTCAGCTCTGGTATTGATTGACAAAGGGTGATCCGTCCATAATACCAAATCAGCTTCTTTCCCCACTTTTACGCTTCCAACTCTGTCATCAATATGCAATAGTTTAGCAGGATTCAGTGTGACAAACTTCCAGGCATCTTCTTCGCTAACACCTCCGTATTTTATTGTTTTGGCAGCTTCCTGATTCAATCTTCTACTCATTTCGGCATCATCAGAATTAATAGCAGTTACGACCCCTTGACTGTGCATAATAGCCGCATTATAAGGAATAGCATCATTCACTTCATATTTATAAGCCCACCAATCACTAAATGTAGAGCCTCCGGCACCATGTGCTTTCATTTTGTCAGCAACTTTATAACCTTCCAAAATATGGGTAAATGTATTTACCCTGAAATCGAAGTGGTCAGCCACCTTCATCAGCATATTGATCTCACTTTGAACATAAGAGTGACAGGAAATAAACCGTTCTTCGTTTAGTATTTCAGCAAGAACATCCATTTCAATATCCTTTCTGTATGGCGCTCCGGATTTTTTTACAGCATCATATTCTTTGGCTCTTTGAAAATAATCCTGATACACTTGTTCAACTCCCATCCTGGTTTGAGGAAATCTTGAAGAACCGCTACTTCTTGATTGCTTTACATTTTCACCCAAAGCGAACTTGATAAATTTGGGGGCCTTTTTATCAATCATATTCCCTGAAGTTTCTCCCCATTTCAATTTAATAATGGCAGATCTTCCTCCAATCGGGTTTGCAGAGCCATGGAGGATTTGTGCTTCTGTTACACCTCCAGCCAAATTGCGATAGATATTAATATCTTCATGATTAATGGCGTCTTCCATACTCACCTCAGCGGTCGAATTATGGCCACTTTCGTTGGTTGAAATGGTAGCAATATGTGAGTGCTCATCAATGATTCCAGAAGTTAAATGCTTACCTGTTCCATCGATTTTTAAAGCATTACCAGAATTCAGGTCTTTCCCTATTTTAGAAATTTTCCCATCCTTGATCAATACATCCGTATTTTCTAGAATGCCTTCATTTTCATTGGTCCATACGGTTACATTTTTGAATAATATGGTTTGCTGTTCTGGAGCTTCTTCAAAGCCGTAGCCATTATTTGGAAAATAAACGGGAGACAGGTAAGGTGTTTTCTCTTCTTTTGTTTTTTTGTCAGGAACTGTATCAGGTGTTTTTTTAGCAGTCCAACTTATTTTTTTTCCATTAGAAAGAATTGCTTCTCCCTTAATAAGTTCGGCGTTATCGACCCTTGCCGATAAGCGAATGAATTCTTTTGAATCTGCATTGGCTTTCAAATTGATACTGAGCCAATTTTCTTTAAATACAGATTTGTTTGTTATGGTTTTATCACCTTTCTTAAGGGTAATTTTAGGTTTAGTCAAAGAATTTTTAACAGATAGTTCAAAGTTATTTTGATCAAAGGTCAAGAGGTAGTTTCCATCAATATTGTTGAGATCGAGAGAATGGATTGTATAGGGCATTCCCTGCACCCAATTCTCATAAAGCACTGTTTTTTCATCGAAAATATCTCCTGAGGTAATCAGGAAATTAGCAAAAGCCCCTTGTTTTAAATGCCCAAGTTCATCTTTCTTGTTAAGAATGCCAGCCGGGACGGTTGTCAAAGCTGCTAAAGCAACCTTTTTATCAAGACCATATGAGATCGCTTTTTGAAGGTTCTTTTTAAATTCACTCATCGATTTTAATCCATGTGTAGAAAGAGCAAAAGTAACATTGTTCTTTGCCATGACACCGGGATTTGTGGGCGCCAGATTCCAATCTTTCATATCTGCTAAACTAAGTCGCTCAGCTTCAAATGGATTTTCCACATCATATGCTTTCGGAAAATTTAAAGGAAGAATATAGGTGGCATTGGTCGATTTGATATCTTCAATTAATTCATATTCATTACCGCCTCCAAAGATGACATAGTTTATTCCGAAAGATGCCCCAATTTGATGTGCTCGCAGGTCATTTCCTTTGTTACCCGCGTAAAAAATTTGGGTTAAATTCTTGTTTTGTTCCAAAGCTTCTAGAGAAAGATCTCTAGTTAAGGAAGAGCCCTTTGAATACCAAGAAGCATCGTGATACATTTGTCTAATCAAAGCCATACTCCCCATTAATGAATTAGGATATAGTTGTTTATTGTATTTACTTTTTTCAAATGACAGGTATTGTACAGATTTTGGCAATAAGATTCGCTCATTGTCAGTTCCATGCGGATTCAAAGCAACCATCAAGCCACTTCCTCTGACAATTCCATCTTGAACATGGGTATTGACCACGCCGAAACCTTCTTTAAGCAATTCTTTGGCCTTTTTCTCGTCAAAATCAAATTCAGCAGTAGCTTCTTTCTCAGGCATAACATGTTCGTTCCAATAATAACCTTCTCTTTTACTGTCATATTGGGCAACACGAGACCTCTCTTTAGAAACTTTCGGTAGTTTGATACCAAAATCAGAAAATACATCTATGAATGAAGGATAAATACTTTTTCCTTTGAGATCGACAATGACAGTGTTTTTGGGTATGCTTATACCAGATCCTGATTCAACGACTTTACCATTTTGTATCAAAAGGGTGCCATTTTTAATCACCTGATCAGGAGTGATATGAATTTCAGCATTGATAAATGCGGTATAATTTTGATTTTCGGATTTGACTCCATCGTTTTTAGGAAAGTACTCTTGTGCAGACACAGTGAGAAACTGCAACATGAAAACAAAGGCAACTATTTTTTTCATAAGTGTAGGAAATTTTGGATTCAAATGTATCAATTAAAATCCAATGTGTATATTTTGTCATAAGAAATGACAAGCCCCATAATTTGGTTATAGCTTTCCAAACCATCTTTTTGCTGGTTGTATTTTAGGTAATGATCATAAAAGGATTTAAAAAAGGGCTCAACAGGATTTTCATATTGTTTCCAGAATTCATCTGATTCCCTAATGTTTTTAAGGACTCCTATGGGTACCTTATCAAGATAGGTTTTAAAAAGATCGTTGTCATATCTTCGAATATCGAAAAGAGCATAGCGCAATACAAGTAAATGGGCAGCATATTGAAAATATGGATCCTTATGGTGCGCAGATGCTAGAAATCCAATAAAATTCGCTTCATTTTCTGAGGCAATTCCCAGTTGGTGAGCAACTTCATGTGAACAGGTAAAGGGAAGGTTTATTTTTGGAATCAAGTGATCTACCTGTGCTTCACCAGTGAGGGGGTTCAAATAGCCAGAAAAACCCATATAAGTAAGGGGTAAGCTAAAAAGTGATTTTTTGATCGAAGGTCTCTGATAAGTCATACTAGATAATTGATCACTAAGTTCCTGGTAGCCGTATTTTGTAAGCTCTATGATTTTTTTCTTTGAATAGGGCACCTTAACGGCTACTGTATCATGAGATGATAATTGTCTTTGCAGCCGTTGGGTTTTGAAAAGAATTTTACCCGTAATTATTTCGAGTTGATGTATATCAAAAGCTTCCTGTTCAAGACCAAGTGTTTTTGACAAAGGACTGCGTGAGTAGTTCAAACCCCAAAATAGATAAAAGCAAAAATAAAAAACGGAAATTCCGGCAAAAAACTGAAAAATCAATGCGCGCCTGTTCTTGGATTTATTGATCAATAGTTGCTTTAGAAATCGGAGAATCAAAAAGATGAGAACAGCATATATGATATCTCCTACAGAAAATGGAATCCATCCAAATAAAAACCTTAAAGTATTGGCTATGATAGGGTAAACACCGTTAACGTAATATTTATCAATAATTGATGGGAAATGTGATAATAAAGCTACAATTCCAATTTGGAAAAAAAGGAAAATCGTTAATACTATATTTCTTTTTTCTTTATACATTGCAGCTTATTATTCTGAACAAAAGAACAAATTATTAACAACAATTACAATTTACTTTTTGTATTAGTTAGCTTAAAAATTGTAGTTCAGAAATTGCTAAAGAATTGCAAATTAATTTATTAAGTTTTTCATAATTCTGGAAGGCCTGAAAACGTAGTTATAGGTACAAGAATGGAATTTGGTTATTAGACCTGTTTTATTAACATATATTCTCTTGTTAACAATAATTGTTAACTTTAAATATGCCTTTAGCTAAGGTTTACATCCCTAAACATTTACATTTGCCGCATGGATTCAGCGAAATCATTATCATATAATAAGAAGGGGAAAGGAACGATCATTAGCCTTGAACAGGGTAAAATACCACCGCAGGCTTTAGACCTTGAAGAAGCTGTTCTTGGGGCTATGATGATCGATAAAAAGGGGGTGGACGATGTTATTGATATTCTTCATAGTGAAGCATTTTACAAGCCAGCGCATCAATTTATTTATGATGCTATTTTTAAGCTTTTTGAAAATTCTGAACCCATTGACCTTTTAACAGTATCCAATCAGTTAAAAAAGAATGAGAAGCTTGACGCCATCGGTGGAGATTTCTATTTGATCAATTTAAGTCAAAAAGTATCCTCGGCGGCACATATTGAGTTCCATGCGAGAATTATTCTCCAAAAATATATCCAAAGAAGATTAATTAGTATATCCAGCGAGATCATTACCAGTTCTTATGATGAAACCATAGATGTATTTGATTTACTTGATGAAGCTGAGACGAAACTTTTCGATATTACCCAAGGGAATTTAAAGAAAAGTTCAGAGGCTGCACATAATTTGGTGGCTCAGGCCCTGAAAAAGATAGAAGAAATTTCGAATCAGGAAGGGATGAGTGGAGTTCCTTCGGGGTTTAGTAAATTGGATCAGCTTACTTCAGGGTGGCAACCTTCTGATTTGGTGATACTCGCAGCTAGACCTGGTATGGGTAAAACGGCTTTTGTAATGTCAATGGCAAAGAATATGGCCATTGATTTTGATATGCCAGTAGCTATTTTCTCATTAGAAATGTCATCGGTGCAATTAATCACAAGGATGATTTCCAGTGAAACTGGGATTTCTTCTGAAAAATTAAGAAAAGGTAACCTTGAGACATACGAATGGGAGGCTTTGAATGTAAAAGTAAAAAAACTGTCTGACGCTCCAATCTTTATAGATGACACTCCTTCGTTGTCAGTATTTGATCTTAGAGCCAAAGCAAGAAGACTGGTATCCCAGCATAATGTGCGATGTGTAGTCATTGATTACCTTCAACTAATGACGGCCGGGTCTACGAATAAGGGCGGAGGAAATCGTGAACAAGAGATCTCAACCATATCCAGAAACTTAAAAGCGCTGGCCAAAGAATTAAATGTGCCGGTGATTGCCTTGTCTCAGTTATCAAGGGCAGTAGAAACCAGGGGTGGGAGTAAACGTCCATTGCTTTCTGACCTTAGAGAATCCGGAGCTATTGAGCAAGATGCAGATATTGTATCTTTTATCTATAGGCCTGAATATTATGGTGTTACCGAATGGGATGATGACGAAAGAACTCCCTGCGATGGGCAGGCAGAATTTATCGTTGCAAAACACCGTAATGGTGGATTGGAAAACATCCGAATGAAGTTTATCGGAAGACTGGCTAAATTTGCCAATTTGGATGAGGGTTTTGAAACAGAATTCCAATCTTCTATGAATACCGGGCAAATTTCTCCTAGCAGTTTTACCAGCGCCAATGATGCGTTTGGAAAAATAGAAAATGACGATGATGTCCCGTTCTAATAAACAGCAGTTATAAACACATGTATTTAAGGAAGGTGCTTTACTCAAATCAACTCTTTTACTGTTTGGTTGTATTTTTGTTGATGAACTCTACTGTTTTTGCCTCCTATCTGCTGATTCCTATGGATGAGGAATCTCAGTCAAACCATCTTAAGGCTTACGGAATTACTTATCAATCCCTTATACAAGGGAGAAAAGTTCAGTGGCTTTTGAATTATCGAGGAGGATCGTTTCTTTTGGAAGATCATGAAGATTTCAGGCGTGAATGTACCATAAGAGGGGTTTCTTTTGAAATTATTTCGGAAGCTGAAACACTAAAAATCATAGAATATATTGCCAGTCCTTCTCAAAATATGGAAGCTGTAGTTTTAGAAAAGGCTCCCAAAATCGCCGTATACTCTCCTAAGAGTAAACAACCATGGGATGATGCCGTTACCATGGTACTCCAATATGCAGAGATTCCATATGAAATTATCTATGATCAGGAGGTATTGGAAGACAAACTCCTTTTATATGAATGGCTTCATCTTCATCATGAGGACTTTACCGGGCAGTACGGTAAATTTTATGGGGCTTTTAGAACAGCACCCTGGTATATAGAAAGCAAAGTAAATGCTGAGAAAATGGCTCAGGAGATGGGGTATCAAAAGGTGTCTCAACAAAAACTGGATGTGGTGTTAAAGATCCGTGATTATGTTTTTGGAGGAGGTTTTATGTTTGCCATGTGTTCGGCGACAGATAGTTTTGATATCGCGCTTGCAGCTCAAGGTGTTGATATATGCGAGGTCATGTTTGATGGAGATCCTTCCGAAAGAGGCTATCAGAATAAATTAGATTATGAACAAACTTTTGCTTTTAATGATTTTTTACTCGAAAGAAATCCGGTAGTCTATGAATTTTCAAATCTTGATACCACCAGAAAGAGAAAAGTACTCAAATCAGAAGATTACTTTGAATTGAAGGAGTATTCTGCAAAATGGGATATGGTACCCAGTATGCTCTGCCAGAATCATACTTTACTGGTAAAAGGGTTTATGGGACAGACCACGGCCTTTGAATCAGCACTTATCAAACCCACAGTGATGGTCATGGGGCAAAATAATGTGAATGGCGAAGCCAGGTATCTACATGGAGTAAAAGGAAAGGGAATGTTCACCTTTTTCGGAGGACATGATCCTGAAGATTACCAACACAGGGTTGGTGACCCTAAAACGGAACTTGACTTGCACCCAAATTCACCTGGATACAGGCTGATTCTTAATAATGTTTTATTCCCGGCAGCCAAGAAGAAGAAACAAAAGACCTGATTATAATAATTTAATCAAAGAGATCAATGATAGCAATCCTGTAATTGCGGCTAATATGAAATTGATGCTACCACTTGACTTACCTTGAACCTTTACCACTTTTTTAAAAACTAGAGGATACACATAAAGTATTAAGAAACTTCCAATTGCTGATCCTATTACAAAGAGTAAGATCGGGCCGAATTTCAACTGAAACAATCCCATATCATTTAATAAGGTAGTAATGCCATAGTAAAAAGGAATAGCAAACATATTCAGTCCTGAGAGTAATAAACCAATTATAAATGTATTTCTGCAGTCTTTTTTAAAACTGTCTTTTCGTTTTTTATCCTTAATAAAGGAATAATAAAAATATATTGAAAGCATTGCAAAAATAAAGGCAGCAATGATTTGGATATGGTTCAGAATGTAAGGGTTTTCCTGAATATGTTTTATAAGAAATATAGCTAAATAAGCTTGGATAAGCACCATGGTTCCTACTCCCATAGCAAAACGTATGGCATTTATTCTACCTCTTTCCAGGTTTATCTTTACTGTTGTCATATTCAGCATGCTGGGAAATACCATACCCAAAAATGAAGTGGAAAAACCAAAAATAAAGTGCAGCAACAAACTCATTCTTATATGACGTATATTGCTTTAGTTCGTAAAAGATGCATAACCATTACAAAAAAACCGGTTACTCGCTGAGTAACCGGTCTTATGTGCTGAACTATGATTTATTTTTCAATCCATTTTCTGGCATTGACAAAGGCTTCTATCCAAGGGCTTACATCATCCTTGCGATCCGCAGGGTAATTGGCCCAGTTCCACTGAAAGATCGACCGTTCAATATGTGGCATCATAATCAGGTGTCTGCCGTCATCACTGGCCATCATGGCCGTGTTAAAATCTGATCCGTTTGGATTCGCAGGATATCCCTCATAGCCATATTTAGCCACAATATTATATTTTGATTCTTCATATGGAAAGCTGAATTTACCTTCTCCGTGCGATATCCAGACACCAAGCGTTAAGCCAGCTAATCCAGAAAGCATTACAGAGTTGTTCTCCTGTATTTTTACAGAAGTAAAGCCACTTTCATGTTTTAAAGAATCATTGTGCAGCATTTTTGGTTTCTTGTCATGATCAGGATTGATCATTTCAAGTTCCACAAATAACTGACAACCATTACAAATACCCACTGATAAAGTATCTTCTCTTTCAAAGAATTTTCTTAAGGTCTTATTAGCTCTTTCATTATATAAAAAGGCCCCTGCCCAACCTTTGGCTGAACCGAGTACATCTGAATTGGAAAACCCTCCTACGGCACCGATAAATTGAATGTCTTCTAAAGTCTCACGCCCGCTGATCAAATCAGTCATATGGACATCTTTTACGTCAAAGCCTGCGAGATACATGGCATTCGCCATTTCACGCTCACTGTTCGACCCTTTTTCTCTGATAACTGCAGCTTTAGGTCTTGGTTTTGAAGGGTCAATAACAGGTAGTTTTCCTGAAAAATTCTTTGGAAATTGATAGGTCAAAGGTTGTTGCTTATAGTTGTTAAACCTAGATTCAGCCAAATTATTTGCCGTTTGCTCCTTGTCTAACAGATATGAAGTCTTGTACCAATAATCTCTATAGGTTGCTATATCAAAGCTTAAATCAAAATTATTTATTTCAAGACTATCTGAATTAATGGCAGTCCCTATTTGATGAAAGCTAATGTCATTCGATGTCAGGATTTCGTCTACTTCAGTTGCCCTGGCAGTTTGAATAATGATCCCACTTTTTTCTGAGAACAGTAGCTTTGTAGGATCTTTTTCATCAAATCCATCTAGGTGAATATTTGCCCCTAACTCATTCTCAGCAAAACACATTTCCAATAGTGTGGTAAGCATTCCTCCCGCAGAAATATCATGACCAGCCAGTAACAAATCTTTTTTAATCAATTCCTGTACTGTGTTGAAACATCTTTTAAAATAAGCAGCGTCGTTTATAGAGGGGGTATCTGAACCAATTCCATTTCTGACTTGAGCAAAGCTCGACCCACCCAAATGAAACTCATCTTCAGAAAAATCTATATAGTAGATCCTGTTGTTTTCAACTGCCTGAAATACGGGCTCCACAACTTTTCTGATATCTGAACATTCTCCAGCGGCCGAAATAATAACGGTACCAGGAGCGATGACTTCTTCATCTGCATATTTTTGCTTCATAGAAAGGGAATCCTTTCCTGTTGGGACATTAATACCTAATCCGATCGCAAACGATGATACAGCTTCCACTGCATTATATAATCTGGCATCCTCACCTTCATTTCTGCACGGCCACATCCAATTGGCTGATAAGGAGACAGATTGCAGTCCCTCCTTTAAAGGTGCCCAAACGATATTGGTTAAAGCTTCTGCAATAGCATTTCTTGAACCAGCTCTTTCGTCTATCAAAGCACTAGCCACCGCATGGCCAATGGAAGTCGCGATTCCACTATGTCCTTGGAAATCGAGCGCCATGACCCCTGCATCGTTCAATGGTAGTTGAAGCGCACCGGCACATTGTTGTTTGGCTACTTTTCCGCCTACACATCGGTCAACCTTATTCGTAAGCCAGTCTTTACAGGCCACAGCTTCAAGTTGCAACAGATTTTTCGTGTCTTGATAAATTTCATCTGCACTATAGGTGAGAGATTTATAGGTGCGTTGAAGACTCTTATCTTTCATTATAGTTTGAGGAGAACTGCCAAACATGTCAGCCAAGTCAAAATCCATGGGTTTTTCACCGGTTTTTTCTGAGGCAAAAGTGAATCTGAAATCATCTGTTACCTGACCCACATCATAAATCGGGGACCTTTCCCTATCAGCTACTCTATGCAAATAATCCAGGTCTTTTTCATGGATGACCAAGCCCATTCTTTCCTGCGATTCGTTCCCAATGATTTCTTTAGAAGACAAGGTTTTATCTCCTACAGGTAAGGCATCTAAGTTTATAAGACCGCCTGTTTCCTCTACGAGTTCAGACAAACAATTCAAGTGTCCTCCAGCGCCGTGGTCATGAATGGAAATGATCTTATTCTCATCACCTTCTACCATTCCTCTGATGGTATTTGCCACCCTTTTTTGCATTTCAGGATTTGATCTCTGAACCGCATTTAACGTGATGGCTTTGTTAAATTCTCCGGTATCGGCTGAGGATACGGCCGCACCACCCATGCCAATTCTGTAATTATCACCTCCTAGAAGGATGATACTATCGCCTTTTACGGGTTTTTCTTTAAGACTGTCTGTTTCCTTTCCATACCCTATGCCACCGGCGAGCATGATCACCTTATCAAAACCTAATTTTCTATTATGCTCCTCATGTTCGAAGGTATAAAGGGATCCTGAGATCAAGGGCTGACCGAATTTATTTCCAAAATCAGAAGCTCCATTAGATGCCTTGATCAATAAGTCTATAGGTGTCTGGTATAGCCATTTTCTTTCAGGTATGTTTTCCCATGACCTGTTTTTTGTTAGCCTGGAATAGGGGGTCATATATACTGCGGTTCCAGCCAAAGGTAAGGAGCCTTTTCCACCAGCCAGCCTGTCTCTGATTTCTCCTCCTGATCCGGTTGCAGCACCGTTAAAAGGTTCAACCGTTGTGGGAAAATTATGAGTTTCAGCTTTTAAGGAAATAACTGATTTTACTTTTTTATTGATGTAATAATCTGGTCTGTCTGCTGATTTTGGAGCAAATTGTTCAATAACCGGGCCTTCAATAAAAGCGACATTATCTTTGTAGGCCGAAACGATTGTGTTAGGATGTTCGAGAGAAGTCTTTTTGATCATTTTGAAAAGAGAATGGGGTTTCTTCTTTCCGTCAATAACAAAAGTACCATTGAATATTTTATGACGACAGTGTTCAGAATTGACTTGTGAAAAGCCAAAAATTTCAGAATCTGTTAATTTTCGATCTAATTTAATTGACAAATCATCTAAATACTTGACCTCAGCCGGGCTAAGTGCCAGCCCTTCAGCTTTGTTATAGGCAGTAATATTATCGATCTCTTTGATAGGCTCAGGGGCTATGTCTATAGTGAATAAGTCCTGATCAAGTTGTTTATAATGGTGTTGGATCATAGGATCAAAAACCGGGTTGTCAGCACTTGTTTTAAAAAATTCTTCGATACGAGTGATTCCTGAAATCCCCATGTTTTGAGTAATTTCAACGGCATTGGTGCTCCAAGGGCTGACCATTTCCTTTCTAGGGCCGATAAAATCACCAGTAACGGAATTTTCCTTTAGTTTTTCAGCACTGCCGAATAGCCATTTTAGTTTTTCAATGTTTTGTTCGTCAATTTCTGAAGGAGAAGAAACGGCAAATACCGTTTGTTTCTGAGTAAAAAAGTAGATCATTTGACTGCTATTATCTTTGGATTTTGAAAAACGCAAATTTAATCAATTGACCTTGTATTACAGTAGGCAATGTTAATAATATTCAATAAATAATTATTAAACTCAAATAAAATACCTGAGTTTTTATCTTCATAAATTGATAGCGAACAAAACACATTTTTTAAGTGTTGGGTATGCTACGAGTTTGGGGTGTTCAAAGTCTTTGATATAGGTCATTCCTATCTTTTTCATAACCTGTATAGATTTTATATTTGTTTTTGAAGCCATCGAATAGATTCGATCCTGCACCAAATTGTCTTTCGCGAACTTAATGCATTCCAAGGCACCTTCAGTAGCAAGTCCTTTTCCCCAGTATTTTTTATCAATTCTCCAGCCAATATCCACACATGGCGTAAAATCACTTTCAAAATTTTGTAATGAAAAACCAATAAAACCAATAAATCTATTGGTTTCCAAGTGATCTACAGGGAAATAACAAAAGCCATTTTCTGAGAATTGATTTTGCATGCGTAGCATAAATTCACCAGTTTGTTTTTTGGAAGGTAAAAACGGGAAAAACTCCATGACTTTTTTATCTGAGTTCAGTAAAGTCATTTGCTCAAAATCATCATTGTGCCAGGTTCTGAATCCCAGTCTTGAAGAAGTAAACAGATATTTGACGTTCAGGTGATCCACTCAAAAATAAACTAAATTGATACTAGGATTTTTTTTCCATCAAGGCCATATAAAACCCATCAAACCCAGTAACTGCTGGTGATACTTTTTTGTCTTTGATCAATATAAATTCCTTGTGATTGGCTAAAAATATTTCGACCTGTTTTTCATTTTCAGAAGGTAGTATAGAGCAGGTAGCATAGACCATTTTTCCGCCAACTTTTACCATAGATGCATATTGATCTAGTATTTCTGCCTGGGTTTTTCTAATGCGATTTAAAAATTCAGCATTGAGTTTCCATTTGGAATCAGGGTTTCTTCTCAATACGCCAATCCCACTGCAAGGTGCATCGATGAGTACGCGGTCAGCTTTACCTTTGAATTTTTTTATGGATTTGGATCCCTCAATGGGTCTTGTTTCAATATTATGGGCTCCGTCTCTTTTGGCTCTTTTCTTCAGTTCTGCCAGTTTATGAGCATAAATGTCCATAGCAATGATCTGCCCTTTGTTTTCCATTAACGAAGCCAGATGCAGTGTTTTACCACCTGCTCCAGCACAAGTGTCAATTACCTTTTGACCTGGTTTCACATCTAAAAACGCCGCGACCAGTTGAGAGGAGGCATCCTGCACTTCAAACAAGCCATTTTTAAAAGCTTGGGTAATAAATACATTTTTACGCTCCACCAATACTAAAGCATCTGGGGCTTGAGGAACAAACTCACTAAATACCTCTTCATCCTGAAGTAATTTTTGCAATTCCTTTCGGGTAGTTTTAAGGGTATTGGTTCTGAGAATTACCCTTGCCTGTTTATTTAATTCCTTAATTTCATCATCCCAGCGCTTGCCTAATTCTGCCTCACAGGTCTCATCCATCCAATCGGGAATCGACTCTCTGAATTTTCTTATGCTTTGCAATTCGTCAAACTTGCCTTTGATTCGCCGTGTAGGGGTACCTTCAAAATATCGCCAGTCAGGTAATTTAATTCCTTTTAAGATTGCCCAAACCGCAAAATTCTTCCATAAATTGTCTCTTGAATAATGCTCTTTTGTTCCTGCAATTTCATTGTAAAGACGTTTCCATCGCACCATATCATATATGGTTTCGGCCACAAATTTTCTATCTCTAACACCCCATCTTTTATCCAGTTTTAGGGTTTTTTGAACCACCTTATCTGCATATTCCTTTTCATTGTAAATAAGATCAAGCGCATGGATCACTGCCAGTACAAGATTTCTGTGTAAACGCATCAGTAATGAATTTTAGGCCGCAAAGGTAGGGATTAAATGCAAAGGGAGAAGCACCCTTAAAACGAATTGATCAAAAATAATGACTGCTCGATTAGTCTATTAAGAAAATTTTTCAAAAACCCCTAAGCCAAAAAGAGCAAAATCGTATTTTACAGGATCATGTGGATCCATTTCTCGAAGTTTGTCGTCTAATTCCTTTAGCGCTTTAGCATCATTTTGCTTGCGGGTCAATAATCCAAGTTTTCTTGCAACATTCCCAGAATGAACATCAAGGGGGCAGGATAAAATTGAGGGGGAAATGCTATTCCAGATACCAAAATCCACACCCATATTGTCATTGCGTACCATCCATCTTAAGAACATATTGATCCTTTTTGCTGCCGATCCTTTGTAAGGGTCAGAGACATGCTTTTGGGTTCGTTGAGGATGTTCTGGTTGAAAAAAAAGTTTTTTAAAATGATGTATACTGCTTTGGATACTATCGGGTGTGGTATTCTTGCTAAAAACCGCTTCCAAGCCCTGATGATTTTTATATATATGCCTGAGTCCTGTGATAAAATATTGCAGATCAATTGGGTTAAAAGTTCTGTGAACAAAATTTATATTTACGTCCGGCTTTGATTCCATCACATAGTCATAGGGTGAGTTACCCATAATGTCCATGAGTTGTTGAGCGTTTTTAATGATCATTTTTCTATTGCCCCAAGATATTGTTGCCGTTAAAAAGGCTGCGATCTCTATATCTTCTTTAAGGTTGTACCTATGAGGAACTTGTATAGGGTCACTTTCAATAAATTTGGGATGGTTATATTGACTGACCTTTTCTTCTAAAAGTTCCTTGATATCGTTTAATGGCATAATTGAATTATAAAAAAATCAAATGTAAAGAATCTGGAAAAGAATTAAGTTTTATATTTTCGCAATTCCTTATAAAACTATTATCATAAACTTTCAAACGTCCATATCGTATTTAAAAGGAGTGGGACCTTCAAGGGCTCAGCTATTAGGAAAGGAGCTCGGGATTTTTACTTATGCCGATCTTGCCAATTTTTTCCCGAACCGATATATTGATAGAACGAAGTTTTATAAGGTCAGTGAATTGCAAATAAATAGTGCTGATGTTCAGGTTGTTGGGAGAATCACAGGAATTAAATCAGTGAAGCAAAAAAGGGGTAGCAGGTTGGTAGCTCAGTTTACTGATGACAGTGGTAAGATGGAACTCGTATGGTTCAGAGGCACAAAGTGGATTCAGGATGCTCTTAAAATAAACGTACCCTATGTGATTTTTGGAAAGGTAAATTTTTTTAATGGAGCGTTCACTATGCCTCATCCTGAGATGGAATTGCTCAGTGATTATAAAAAGGGTTTCAAAATAAGCATGCAGCCTGTTTACAGATCTACTGAACTTTTATCAAATAAAGGCATTAGCAATAGGGTCATGCAGAAAATGCAGCAACAACTTTTTACAGAGACCCAAGGGAAATTTGGAGAGACACTTTCTGAAAAAATACTTCAGGAGCAGGCATTGATTTCTAAGAATGAAGCCATGTTTAATATACATTTTCCGCAAAGTCAGGAACTGTTAGTCAAGGCGCGTCACAGATTAAAATTTGAAGAATTGTTTTTTATTCAACTGCAACTTGTGGTTAAAAATCTGACAAATAAAACCAAGAATAAAGGTTTTGTGTTTGATCAGATCGGGCAATATTTTAACGGATTTTATAAGGATCACTTGCCTTTTGACCTTACGAATGCTCAAAAAAAAGTACTCAAAGAAATTCGTAAAGACCTTAATACAGGGGCTCAAATGAATCGTTTACTACAGGGTGATGTTGGGTCTGGAAAAACGATTGTTGCGGTCCTAAGCATGCTAATCGCTTTAGACAATGACTACCAATCAGCGATGATAGCACCAACCGAGATATTAGCTAATCAGCATTTCAAGGCAGTAGAAGAATTGCTTTCCCCTATAGGACTAAAAGTACGTTTGCTAACAGGTTCTTCAACAACGGCGCAAAGACGGATTATTCATGAAGAGCTCGAAAACGGTAGCTTACATGTTATTATTGGTACGCATGCCCTATTTGAAGATAAGGTGTTATTCAAGAACCTGGGATTGGCGATCATAGATGAGCAGCATCGTTTTGGCGTGGCCCAAAGAGCCAAGATGTGGATGAAGAATAATTTGCCGCCTCATATTTTGGTGATGACAGCGACACCAATACCCAGAACCCTGGCGATGAGTGTTTATGGTGATCTCGATATTTCGGTGATCGATGAATTACCTCCGGGAAGGAAAATGATTAAGACCATACATCGTTATGACAGTAATCGTCTGGCTGTTTTTAAATTTATGAAAGATGAAATTGGAAAGGGCAGACAGGTATATGTTGTTTATCCATTGATCAAGGAGTCTGAACAACTGGATTATAAAGATCTTATGGATGGCTATGAAAGTATTTCGAGAGAATTTCCTTTGCCTGATTACAGGATAAGCATCGTTCATGGTAAAATGAAATCTGCAGATAAGGAATATGAAATGCAACGCTTTGTAAAAGGGGAGACCCAGATTATGGTGGCCACAACCGTTATTGAAGTTGGGGTTAATGTACCAAATGCCAGTGTGATGATCATTGAGAGTGCGGAGCGTTTTGGACTATCCCAGCTACATCAGCTTAGAGGAAGAGTGGGAAGAGGGGCAGATCAGAGTTATTGCATATTGATGTCTGGGTTCAAACTTACCAAAGAAGCCAAAACCAGGCTACAAACCATGGTGGAAACCAATGATGGCTTTAAAATTGCTGAGGTAGACTTGAAGCTAAGAGGCCCCGGCGATCTTATGGGGACACAGCAAAGTGGTGTTTTGAATCTGAAAATAGCCGATATCGTTCAGGATTCAAAGGTGCTTTACCTGGCAAGAAAGGCTGCTACTCAGGTGGTTTATTCGGAGCTGGGTCACAAGGATCCTGATTATAAAACTATTTGGATTACTTTTGAAAACATCATGAAGAATAGATCAATATGGGCCAATATTAGCTAGATTTAGCCGATTCTATTTTTTATCTAAAATTTGTTTTTTTATATTTGCTTTATATCCCCATATCATGAACAAACAGTTACTTTTTACTTCAATATTTATCTTATTAAGTGTATTGGTTTTTGGTCAAAAAGACACTTTAACACTTTCAAATAGTGACGTATTAGTTGGAACTATTGAAAAAATGGACCGAAGTATCCTTACGTTCAGCACCTCCTATGATGATTCTGATTTTAAGATCAAATGGGGGGAAGTGAAGGAAATTAAAAGTCAGCGACAATTTATAATTTCTGTAAGAGATGGAGACCGCTATACAACGGATATTAACAGTATATCCGGAAAAGAAAAAATAGTGGTATTGAACGTTGAAGAAGGGGCCAGCGAATACGCACTAATAGACATTGTTTTTATAGAGCCCATTGGGAAGAGCTTTTTTTCGAGACTTACTGTAGATATGGATCTGGGGATCAATATGACGAAGGCCAATAATTTCAAACAAATTACTTCAAATCTAAGCGCTACATATCTGGCATATAAATGGAGGGGCAGAGGTCTCTATAAAACGGTTTTAAGCCGTCAGGATGGGGCTGCTGATATCAACAGAATGGATGCAGAACTTGGAGGGGAGTATTACCTGCCTCATGATTGGTTTGTTCAGGCAAAGGCCATTTATCTTTCAAATGATGAGCAATTATTAAAATTACGATCTACCTATCAAGCAGGTGTCGGTTATTATTTTGTCAGGAACAATACTATGTTTTTTTCGGCAAATGCAGGTTTAGCCTATTCAAATGAAAACTTCACTAGTGACACCAGTGATCGAACAAGTACGGAAGGTTATGTGGCATTGGGCTTTAGTAAATATGCCATCGGAGATTTAAGCGTGGGAACTAACGCAGCGCTTTATCCCAGTTTTTCTCAAAGTGGTCGTTATAGGGTAGATTTTAACTTTGATATGAAATATGACCTGCCACTTGATTTTTATATACGGTTAGGATTGTCTTATAACTATGACAGTCAGCCAGTTGAGAATGCAGCAGATAGTGACTATGTCTTTAATACTTCCTTCGGCTGGGAGTGGAATTAGTCTAAAGGAGAGGCTTTGAATAAATTGGTCAGGATTTAATGCTGGTTTTCTTTTCAAGCTTTTTTAGGTCGTCAATAAGTGTGTCTTTTTCTCCTAAATAACGCCTGCTTCCTAAGTACCTGTTCGTATTAAACTCATCATAGAAGCTTGAATCCTCATTTATGGAACTCATTTTAACCCTGCCCGCGGCATGTATGAATTCACCCTGGCCATTGCCCAGCCAGATCCCGACATGAGTTACCCTTTGTTTTGTGCTGTCGGTTGCCTTTCTGCCAAAGAACATCAAGTCTCCTTTTTGTAAATCCTCTATTTTTAATGTAGGATCTACATCTTTCCCGGCCATAATTTGCTGTGAAGCATCTCGGGGAATCACGTAACCATTCATCAGGTAAACCGTTTTGGTAAACCCACTGCAGTCCATGCCTTTACTAGAAGTTCCTCCCCAGAGATATGGTGCCCCTAATAGTTCCTTGGCATATAATTCGATAAGGGTTCCAGAGGCTTCAACCTCGTTGATCCATGCTTCGTATTTTTGACTTTCGGATTTTTTAAGATATCCTTCTCTTTTGTCGGGATATTGAACTCTAAAATAATCTCCTTTTTCCTCCAGTAATAGCAATTGTGACCCCAGTACGATATCACTGATTTTATCAAGATCATTGTGCGATTGCTTATAAACAAATCCAAAGCTTTTGGTAAAAATAACTTTGGGTGCGTTTTCCCAGTTCGCATACTGATCAGATGAAAGAAGTGTTACTCCTCCATGATCGACCCACGAGATATACCCATCAGGGGTTTGGACCAAATAAAAATCTCCTTCAATTTTTAATACTTTTAAGGGGGTGCCTAGAATGGCCTGCGTGGCCAATTCGCCAGAATGTTTTGCAGTTGAGCGTATATTGGCCACCGAATTGTTGACAAGGGCATGTTTCCATTGTCCGACAGTTGAATCGGGAAGGACCCTTGTTAGGTTTTCGATTTTTTCCCCATTGGTTTTCAATAGTTCAATCAAAGTTGCAATGGCCTCTGCTTGATCGGTTTCACCTGTAATCTTTATCTGATCTGCATCAGATGACAAACTGATATCGTATATAGCGACTCTTTTGTCTGGGGCATAGATCTTTTTAAGACTATCATTTAAGGTTTGAAGCTGTTGCAGATCATCTTTAACAGAATCCTTGCAGGAAATAACAGAGAGTAGTAAAGTCATCACCAATACTATTGAAAACTTGATATGCATGATAAGGTTTTAAAAAATATGAACTAAACTACAAAATTAACCGGGAAACATGTCAATGGAAAACTTATACTATCTATGGTGTCGAGCAACGTTTTTTCACCCAACTGTGGAGGTCAAAAAAATTCTGAGGTGCTACGCCATGCCCCACCGGGTACTCTTGGTAACTATGCTTTATATGGAGCTTTTCGAGAAAGGGTGTCGTTTTTCTTGCCCATTCAACAGGGATAACCTGATCAACAGACCCATGAGATACGAAAAAGTCAAGGTCTTTAAAACTCTCTTTTTCAAGAGGTTTTTGAATCAATTCTTCATTAACATAGCCACTTAAGGCTACTACATGTTTTATCTTATGAGGGTGGTTAAGGGCATAGGCAGTACTCAGTATTGTTCCCTGGCTAAAGCCAAGAAGGAATATGTTTTGACTGTCAACCTCATAAGCCGATACGATTTCATTGATAAAGTCATCAATGAGTTTTAAGGCCGCCTTGGCTTCAGGAATATCAGAAAACTTATCGCTACTGCTGGCATCAAAGTGAATCGTATACCAGGCATAGCTTCCGAATCCTAAAGACAAAGGAGCTCTTGCGCTGATAATGAGTAATTCATCCGGTAATTCTTCTGCGAAAGAGAATAAATCCTCTTCATTACTCCCATAACCATGAAACATGATCAAGAGGGGAGGATTGGTTTGAGGAGTTTTAGGATGTCTGATCAGGTATTCTAAAGAAAATGTCGCCATGCAAATTGAATCTGTATTTTAAACTATGAGTTTTAACCGATGTTTCTGAACCATTCCTGAAATTGATCACCAAGTAGGGGGACTCTTTTTTCCTCACCTTGAATTGCTCCGATAAGGCCAATAACCCATAAAATTAACACACCAATCCCCAATATCATATCTAGAAAATCAAAATTTGAAAAACGATTGATAAAATTCACAAGTAGTCCAAGCACAAAAATGCCAATCGCCTGACGAATGTGAAACGAAGCAAAATGATTATGCTTGCTTTGATTCATGATAAAGGCGATCAAAGTTCCGATTACCGTAATATAACTTATGATGGCCATAATTTTGCCGTCTTGTACAGATTGATTTTGCATATTTTTTATTTTAATTTTTATTCTTCTTTCGCTCTTTAATTTTCAACTTAACACTTAACACTTAACACTTAACACTTAACACTTAACACTTAACACTTAGGAAAGTACAAGT
>RCND010000261.1_pt1 | contig 35918 bp, 28 predicted proteins | sample 2041351 | NCBI WGS metagenome assembly RCND01 (sample SAMN09708230, study PRJNA481090) | Marine sediment metagenome, whole genome shotgun sequencing project. | biome: marine sediment; feature: ocean; material: sediment; isolation source: Sewage treatment plant 12B marine sediment (STP12B) ... | reverse complement strand
GCAAGTGAAGTCAACATCAAGGCTTTTGGCCTTACACCTTTTCCTTCGCCTCCAGATTCTGGTGCCGCATCGATTTTAAAATTTCCTCCTAAGGTATCTGCGTTAAAAAGCATATTCCCTAACCATTGTGTTTTTATTTCCTGTGCCATATTGTTTAGTAAAATTAAAATTTTATGATAATATCATTTATGTAATCATTGTAATTGGATTGTCATCCGTGAGTGTAACTCCTGTTCCATTAATTCCCGAATAAATAACCTTTCCTTTTTCAATAGTCACTCCTTTAGCAATATCCTTATGCAATAGCAAAGCTCCATCCATGTCAACATAGTCTAAAGCGGGCAATAAATGCGCAATTGCGGAGATACCAATTGATGATTCGGTCATGCATCCAACCATCACCTTCATGTTTAAGGTTTTCGCACGTTTTATCATGCGCCGAGCAGGTGTCAGGCCACCACATTTTACTAATTTTATATTCACGCCATGAAAATGCTCAAAACAAGTGTCAATGTCCGATTCTATCTGGCAGCTTTCATCAGCTATGATCGGTAAGACAGAATTTTCATAAACATATCGATTTCCTTGAATATCATCAGCCGATACAGGCTGTTCAAGAAACTCTACACCCAGAGCTTTTAAGGCTATGGCATTTTCAAGTGTCTCCTCTACGCTCCATGCGCCGTTAGCATCTATTCTGAAAATGGCCTCAGAATGCTTTCTCAATTCCTTGATGATTTTAAGATCATCTTTAGTTCCAAGTTTTATTTTATAAATGGGCCAGGGAGTCTCTTGCATTTTTCCAAGCATATTGTCTATACTATCTATACCTATAGTAAAATTTGACATAGGGTTACTCCCTATTTGGTAATTCCATAATTCGTACAACTTCTTTCCTTTTTTTCTGGCATACAAGTCGTTATAAGCAATATCCAGCGCGCATAGGGCAAACATATTTCCTTTTAATAAAGGAAAAATTCTATCCCAATACACTTCAGGTGATTCCTCTAAATCTAATTCAATCTTATCCCGAACATTTGACAAGTCATTAATCATGTCATCAACTGTTTGATGATAATATGGATTCTCTGATGCTTCGCCATAACCGGAGAGATTTCCATCCCTAAGTTCAAGAATTAATACGGTTTTACTGTCAAAAGATTGACGAGAGATCCTAAAAGTATGTTGGAGTTTTAAATTATATGTTCTTAAAATCAGCTGCATTAAATCGAATAAAATTATCTATTGATTACTTATTATCGTTTCCCTTAAGTACAATCACTATTTCTCCTTTTGGGGGATGATCGGTAAAATGCATTTTAATTTCTTTGATAGTTCCTCTTCTTGTTTCTTCATACATTTTGCTTAATTCTCGTGAAACAGAGATCATTCTGTTCTCTCCAAAATAATCCTCAAATTGAGTAAGCGTTTTAACAAGTTTATGAGGAGATTCATAAAAAATAATGGTCCTTGTTTCTTCAGCTAGTATTTTAAGCCTGGTTTGCCTTCCTTTTTTCACAGGGAGAAATCCTTCAAAAACGAATTTTTCATTTGGAAAACCACTGTTCACTAGAGCTGGCACAAAAGCCGTTGCACCCGGGAGGCAATCCACTTCAACGCCTCGTTCTATACAAGCACGAGAAAGTAAAAACCCTGGGTCAGATATTGCTGGAGTTCCGGCGTCAGTAATCAGAGCAAAGTTTTCACCAGCTTCAATCCGGTCAACAATTCTATCAACCATTCTGTGTTCATTATGCATATGGTGAGACAGCATTGGTGTTTCAATACTATAATGTTTGAGTAATTTGCCAGAAGTCCTTGTATCTTCTGCCAAAATCACATCAACTTCTTTCAATATCCTTATGGCTCTTAAGGTGATGTCTTCAAGGTTGCCAATAGGCGTGGGAACAAGATAAAGTTTTGAGATGTCGTCAGTGTTGGTATCCAATGAAATAAGTTTTATACAAATATAAAGTTAATTGCAAGCAATTGACATTGTTTAAATCATTTCTATAAAAATTTGAGTCAGGATTAATGCGATATACCTAGATTAAAAATTGTTTTAAAAAGTCAACAACTGTTTACTATTTGATTAAATTTGCAGCTTCAATAAACTGAAATAAGATGTACAGGAGTCATAATAATGGAGAGTTAAGAATGGATCATGTCGGGCAAGATATTTGTTTATCAGGCTGGGTTCAAAAAGTTAGGGATAAAGGTTTTATGGTTTGGGTTGACTTGAGAGACAGATATGGCGTAACTCAGTTGATATTTGATGGGGAAAGAACAGAGGCCGGTATTGTTGAAAAAGCCCGTTCTTTAGGGCGTGAATTTGTGATTCAAATCAAAGGAAAAGTAATAGAAAGAGAAGCCAAGAATGATCAAATGCCTACTGGAGATATTGAAATTTTGGTTACTGAGCTTACAATTCTAAATAAATCAAAGACACCTCCTTTTACAATTGAGAACGAAACAGATGGTGGTGATGAGTTAAGGATGAAATATAGGTATTTGGACATCAGAAGAAATCCGGTTAGGGAAAATCTTATGTTTCGTTCAAAAGTTACCATGGAAGTTAGAAATTTCCTTTCAAAAGATGGTTTTATTGATGTTGAGACGCCATATTTAATAAAATCAACACCAGAAGGAGCGAGAGACTTTGTTGTTCCATCTAGAATGAATGAAGGTCAGTTTTACGCTTTACCTCAATCTCCTCAAACCTTTAAACAACTTTTAATGGTTGGAGGGCTTGACAAGTATTTTCAAATAGTTAAGTGCTTTAGAGATGAGGACCTTAGAGCTGACAGACAACCAGAGTTTACCCAGATTGATTGTGAAATGGCCTTTGTTGAACAAGAAGATATTCTGAATACTTTTGAAGGTCTAGTTAAACATTTGTTGAAAGAAATTAAAGGCGTAGATGTGGCTGAGTTTCCAAGAATGAGCTACGACGAAGCCATTAAAACCTATGGGAATGATAAGCCTGATATCAGATTTGAAATGAAATTTGGTGAATTAAATGATCTTGCAAAGGAGAAGGGATTCGGTGTTTTTGATTCTCAAGAACTGGTTGTTGGAATTGCGGTCCCTGGATGTGCCGGATATTCAAGAAAACAGTTGGACAAGCTCATTGACTTTGTAAGAAAACCACAAATTGGAGCCAATGGTTTGATATGGGTCAAATGTAATGAAGACGGAACTTATAAATCTTCAGTAGACAAGTTTTTTGACAAAGATCAGTTGAAAGAATGGACCGAAAGATTAAATGGCAAAAAAGGAGATCTTTTGCTTGTTATGGCGGGTGAGTCAAATAAAGTGAGAACTCAGTTAAGTACACTAAGAATGGAAATGGCCGAGGAATTAGGCTTGAGAAAATCAAATGAGTTTGCTCCTTTATGGGTAGTTGATTTTCCATTATTAGAATGGGATGAAGATAGTCAGCGTTATCACGCCATGCACCATCCTTTTACATCACCTAAACCAGAGGACATGCATTTGTTAGAAACCGATCCTGGAAAGGTTCGTGCAAATGCGTATGATATGGTGCTAAATGGAAATGAAATTGGAGGAGGTTCTATCAGAATATATGATAAAGAGACACAGTCAAGAATGTTTGATTTGTTAGGGTTTACCAAAGAAGAAGCTATGGATCAGTTTGGATTTTTGATGAATGCTTTTGAATATGGTGCACCACCGCATGGAGGATTGGCCTTTGGGCTTGATAGGTTGGTATCAATTTTGGGAGGTCAAGAAACAATTAGAGATTTTATTGCTTTCCCTAAAAATAACTCAGGGCGGGATGTGATGATTGATGCCCCCTCGAAAATAGATGAAATTCAACTAAATGAGTTACATTTAAAACTGGATTTAAAGTAAGTCTAGTCGTAATTTAAATTATTTTAGGTTGAAAAATGGATGACTATGATGATTTAATCATTTCATTTTCAACTAAAAGTTAATTATGCCGGAAAGCAAACGATTATTAGTTAGGTTTTTAAAATGGAGATATAAACATATTTCCAACAAACATTTTATTAGTATAGCGAGCGCTGTTATTGGTTTCTTATCAGGATTGGTTGCGGTAACAATAAAGAATTTAACCCATTTCACTCAAGAGTTGCTTGAGGGCGAATTTATTCGGGAGATACATAATGTATTTTATTTTATCTTTCCGATCATCGGGTTGTTTCTAGTGCTCTTAAGTATTAAATATATTGTTAAAAAACCAGTTGAACATGGTATCCCTTCAACCTTATATGCCATTTCCAAATTAAAAGGACTGATACCACGCCGTAATATGTGGTCATCTTTATTAACGGCCCCTTTAACCGTCGGTTTTGGAGGATCTGTAGGATTAGAAGGACCAACGGTTGCAACCGGTGCTGCTATAGGATCCAATTTTTCTCGTTTGTTCCATTTGAATCAAACAACACGAACCTTGCTGATCGGTGCAGCTGCGGCTGGGGCGATGGCTTCAATATTTAAGGCACCTATAGCAGCAATCGTTTTTGCTGTTGAAATATTTAGCTTGGAACTGACCATGGCCTCCTTGATACCGCTGTTGTTGGCTTCAATTACTGCAGTTTTAACTTCTTATTTCTTTTTTGGAGATGATGTTTTGCTGCATTTTCAGGTGCAGGATAAGTTTAATTTATCAGATGTCAGCTTTTATATTTTTTTAGGAGTGGCCACGGCCATGGTTTCCATTTATTTCAGCAAGGTGTATTTTGGGATAGGGAATTTTTTTAAACGATTTAAAAGTCCTTATAAACGTTTGTTGATAGGAGGCATTTTGTTGGGAACAGTGGTCTATTTTATTCCACCTCTTTTTGGGGAAGGGTTTGTTACCATAAACAATGTTCTTAAGGGTAATATTGATGCTGTTGTTAAAAACAACATATTTCATACAGTAACGGATAATATCTGGGTTGTTGTTTCTCTACTAGTAGGTTTGGTATTGTTTAAAGTTGTGGCCATGTCGATCACCTTCGGTGCCGGAGGTATTGGAGGAGTGTTCGCCCCGACGCTTTTTACAGGAAGTGTTTTTGGCTATTTGACTGCAATGATGATTAATAACAGTAATTTATTCTCTCATCAATTGTCATTAACCAATTTTGCCATGGTAGGGATGGCAGGTCTTATGGCAGGAGTATTACACGCCCCTTTGACGGCCATATTTTTAATAGCAGAAATAACAGGAGGGTATGAACTTTTTATTCCTTTAATGATTGTCGCTTCCATATCTTTTTTGATTACCAAAAGATATATCCCACATAATATTTATGCAGCTGAATTAGCCAAAAGAGGTCAGCTTATAACTCATGACAAAGACAATAATGTCTTGATGATGTTAGACATTAATAAAATTATAGAAACTAATTTTATTGTCTTAACTCCCGAAATGAAGTTAGGAGAGATTCTTAAAAATGCAGTTACCAAATCATCCCGTAACCATTTCCCTGTTGTGAGCGAAGAGCATGAGTTTTTAGGTGTTATTCGTTTAGATGATATCAGACATATTATGTTTGACACCACGATTTATGATAAAGTTAAAGCCTCAGAACTAATGCATGCTGATGCAGGTATTATCAATATTGATAAGGATAATGCACAGGTGATCATGAAAAAATTTAAGACGACAGGGGCCTGGAATCTGCCAGTTATAAAAAACGGGAAATATTATGGATATATCTCTAAATCCAGATTACTTACTGCTTACAGGAGAAAACTGATACATGTAACAAACACTTAATGTTGTAAAAAATCTACAACAAGATCAGGAAAATCAGTAAATACCCCATCAAGTTCCAAATCATAATAGCCGAATTGTAGCAAGGCCTCAAATGATTCAAAATTGGGATGTTCATCCTGTCGAAAAGTGTAAGCATGGACTTTTAAATTCAGTTTATGAGCCCTTTGAATAAGATTTTTTTTGTCTGCTAAAGATTTTCCATGAGACTCAATCACAAGTTGTGAAATAGAAGGCCCGATGGCATCTGCGTAACTTGCATATTTTTCAAGATTGTCGAGACTTTCGGGAAATTCCAACAATTGAGTTAAAAATAGATTACAATGTAATTCCTTACGAATTCTTTCAAGTTCTTTGGCATCGAAACACTGCAGTATACAGGCATCTGATCTTTGTTTGTAGCCATATTCGTTCAAAACCTGCAACACGATCTTAGAAATATCTTTACCGTGTTTGTTATGAAAACCCGGATTTTTAATCTCAGGATAAATCCCAGTATTTTTCCCTGTGCTTTTATTCAAACCTTGAATCAGTTCAATTTCATTTTGAAGTGTATGTAATCTGAAGTTGGCTTTCTTCATGGGAAATCGGTTTGGAAAAACGACCCTTTTAGTTGTGCGGTCAATACGTTCATTAACCGAAAGTTTCTTTAGTTCGTCTAAGTTAAAATCGATCACATAAAACCGGCCATCTTCTCTTGATCTTTCAGGAAATATAAGGGCCACATCGGTAACTTCTTCTAAATAGATGTCATGAATAACAATGGGAACATCATCTTTGCTCAGTACTACATCTTGTTCAATATAATCAGCATTCATGCCATGGGCCATTGCTTTAGATTCCATAGTGTGTTCAGGTAAATAACCTGAAGCACCTCTATGGGCTATGACGATCTTGTCAGACAAATTAGGGCTTGACATGGTACAGGATAATAACAGGATTAGAAATAAAAAAACCAGGTATTTCAATGAATTGAGCAAATTATAAATTATATAGGATTAAAGATAAGACATTTTGTAATTTAGCAGCTAATTTATTCACTTGTATGAAAACAGGATTGAAATTGATTCTTTTTTTAGCTCTTGGCCTGATTGGTTATGGCTTCTATTTAAACTCCTCTGTTGTAGGAACCGGAGAAAAAGTCATTGGGATTGGGGTATTGGTATTTGCATTTATATTGATGCCCATGTTTATCTATCACCGTTATAAGAACAAGGACCTAAGGAATTATTCCTTTAAAGATTTTGCGAATCCGCCTGATAAAAAAAAAGAGGACTAGTTCAAATTCCGTTTTTCAATAAAAAAACGATCGATAAGTTCACTACATTCTTTTTCCAACACCCCGCCCGTAACTTTCGTTTTTGGATGCAAAGTGGTTTGATAATGTTGAAAACCTCTTTGAGGGTCAAAGGCTCCAAAAATGATCTGATCAATTTGTGTCCAATAACTGGCACCGGCACACATTTGGCAAGGTTCTAAGGTGACATATAGTGTGCATTTCTTTAAATATTTACCTCCGAGATAATCTGAAGCTGCCGTAAATGCCTGCATTTCTGCATGCGCAGTAACATCGTTTAATCTCTCGGTAAGATTGTGGCCCCTTGCAATAATCTTTTCGCCAATTACGATAACGGCACCAACAGGCACCTCATTTTTCTCATAGGCCATTTGGGCCTCTATCAGGGCCTTTTTCATAAAATATTCGTGTGTAAATGGACTTTCCATGTTTAGAAATTTGTTTTAATGGCTTCAAATCCCTCATCAAATTCATCTAGAATTTGCTGCATTACCTGGGTTTTTTTATTGGTATAGAAGATTCTATTGATGGCAACCTTATCAAGATTAAGTAAATTCTCCTCCCTAAGGATCACTTTAGTTTGTCTCGCGATAGCTTCTCCTGAATCTAGAATATCTACTCTCTTACCTACAATCTTCTTAATTTGATCGGTAAGGAAGGGGTAATGCGTACAACCCAAAACCAAATGATCTATATTTTTATCCAGCATTGGATTGATATGCTTATTGAGCAAACGTGTCATTTCGGAGGAATGCATTTTGCCAGATTCGATCAATGTCACAAGACCTTCCCCTACCTGTTCAACTACTTTCACGCCCTGCGCAAACCTTTGAGAGGTTTCAAAAAGCAGCTCGCTCTTTAAGGTGCCTTTAGTAGCGAGAATGCCCACTACTTTTGTCTTAGAATTTAAAGCTGCCGGCTTGATAGCAGGTTGCACTCTGATAAAAGGAATTGCATAATGTTCTCGAAGGTATTTAACAGCATTTGTAGAGGCAGTATTGCATGCAACAACAATCAATTTACAATCTTTTGACAACAAGAATTCAGTGTTTTTTACACTGATATCTATTATTTCCTGTTTGGATTTTTCTCCATATGGCGCATTCTTACTGTCTGCCAAATAAATGATGTTTTCATATGGCAGAAGTTTATGAATTTCTTCATAAATGGTTAATCCTCCTACTCCAGAGTCAAAAATTCCAATCGGGCTGTTGTGCATAGAATATAAGAAACTTATTATTTTGGCTCCACCAAAGATAATTGTAGTTTTGTATCCGTGATTAAAAAATACTTAGAAAATATCAACAATTCAGATGATCTTAAAAAATTATCGATTGCTGAACTCAGGCCCCTTGCACAGGAGCTAAGAGACTTCATCATTGATGTAGTGTCCGTTAAAAAAGGACATTTGGGAGCGAGTCTGGGGGTAGTTGAATTGACTATCGCTTTACATTATGTTTTTAATACACCAAATGACCTGTTGGTGTGGGACGTTGGACATCAGGCCTATCCCCATAAGATTTTGACAGGTAGAAGAGATTCATTTCATACAAACAGAGAATTTGGAGGGATATCAGGGTTTCCTAAATTAGGAGAGAGCGAATATGATGCCTTTGGAACAGGTCATTCTTCAACCTCGATTTCAGCTGCATTAGGAATGTCAATTGCCTCTAAATTGAAAGGAGAAGAAGAAAGACAGCATATCGCCATTATTGGAGATGCCAGTATCGCGAGCGGAATGGCTTTTGAAGGATTGAATCACGCTGGGGTTACCAAGTCAAATTTATTGATCATTTTGAATGACAACGAAATGGGAATTGACCCCAATGTGGGAGCTCTAAAGAATTATCTTACTTCAGTCAAGAAAGGAATGGATGCCCATCAAAAGAATGTATTTGAAGCGCTTGACTTCTCTTATACCGGGCCAATTGACGGCCATGATCTTAATGACCTTATTGCTGAATTAAAGAGACTTAAAAGCATTCCGGGACCAAAACTTCTTCATGTGATTACCACAAAAGGGAAAGGATTAAGTAAGGCAGAAAAAGACCAGATCACCTACCATGCTCCAGGCCCTTTTGATAAACTTTCAGGAGAACTTGTTGATCAGAATGAATTTGATTTACCGCCTAAATTCCAGGATGTATTTGGATTAACTCTGGTGGAACTCGCTGAACAGAACAAAAATATAGTGGGCATAACTCCGGCTATGCCCACAGGATCTTCACTTAAATACATGATTGAAAAATTTCCTGAACGAGCATTTGATGTTGGAATTGCTGAGCAACACGCCGTTACTTTAGCTGCCGGATTGGCCACACAAGGGATGTTGCCATTTTGTGCGATTTATTCTACTTTTCTTCAAAGGGCCTATGATCAGATCATACATGACGTAGCATTACAGAATTTACCCGTAATCTTTTGTATAGATCGCGCTGGTTTGGTCGGAGAAGACGGACCTACTCATCATGGTGCATTTGACTTGTCCTATCTAAATTGTATTCCGAATATGGTCATTTTTTGTCCTATGGACGAAATGGAGCTAAGGAATATCATGTATAGTGCACAGTTTGATCTAAAAACTCCTTTAGCCATAAGATATCCCAGAGGAAGAGGGACTCATTTAGACTGGAAGAAACCATTTAGTAAGATTGAAACGGGTAAAGGGAGAAGGATTAAAAATGGAAGCGAACTGGCCGTTTTATCTGTTGGACCTTTTGGAAAGACAATAGAAAAGATCTGCGCTAAGGAAAAATATGGAGATGTAGCGCATTATGATATGCGTTTTGTAAAACCCTTAGATGAAAATTTATTAATTGAGATTTTTTCCAAGCACCCAAAGATTATTACTATTGAAGAAGGAGTTGTCAGTGGAGGTTTTGGGATGTCTGTTTTAGCCTTTAAAAATCAAGGGAATTATGTTGATATAAAAGTCGAATGTTTAGGGCTGCCAGACCGGTTTATTGAGCATGGAAGTATGTCAAAGTTATACGAAACAATTGGCCTGGATCAAAACAGTATTGAAAATACTATAGATCGAATTTTGAACTATAATAATTGTTAAATTCGCCTATTTATTTGCTTGGATGATCAGGAATATTAACATACTTTTTTTTCTTTTATTTGTCTCCGGAGTTAGTGCCCAGATCAAAGATACTGTTCAGATGAAAATTGCTATAGACAGCATTTTAATTAACCAAAGTATTGACAGCACTTTATTGGTAGCAAAGGGTTACACCGGGAATGATACAGCATTAGACAGTCTTCAATCAGATTCAATCAATAAGCCAAAAATGCTTTTTATTGAAAGAGCTTTGTTAGATTCTTTGCTAAGACCCTATTATATTATTCGGAAAGATTCCACTAAAAATAATGCCTATGGCAGAGATATAATTATTACACCAAAGTACAGAATGGCAATTGATGAATTCTCGGGGGATACTTCATATATACCCATCCCTAATAAGATTGATTATTTTTCAAAAATCAAGACCCTTGGGATTGATACCATAGGTTTTTCAAACGCTATTGAGCTTGTCAGTATTAAACGAACCAAAAAAGCTAAGGATCCTGTTTGGTGGAATCATAAGAACGTAGTTGGATTTGATTTGAATCAGGTCTCTTTTCTCAATTGGAACTCTGGAGGACAAAATTCGGTTTCGGGATTGTTTAAAGTAGAATTCGCAAGAATCTATGAAAAAATTTATACTCTGTGGAAAAATGAAGTTTCTGCAAGGTATGGCTTAAATAATCAACAGAATACAGGTTTGATTAAAACGGATGATGAAATCAGATTGGCGTCTTCTTATGGTTATAGAAAAGATACCCTTTCTAACTGGTATTTTTCAGCTCAGTTCAATTTCAGGACGCAATTTACAGATGGATTTAAGGAACCCGAAGACAAAGATCCGATCTCGAGATTTTTTGCTCCTGCTTATGTTCATTTAGGGATTGGAAGTCAGTATAATTTAAAGGAGGAACTTTTTTCGGTTTATATGTCGCCACTTACTTTGAAATCAACCTATGTGTTCGATGAAACATTATCAAATGAAGGGGCTTTTGGTGTTGAACCAGGGGAAAGATCAAGACAGGAACTGGGCATATTGATTCGAACGAAATGGGAAAAGGAGATTTTTAAAAACGTGGCAATGGTTAACGATCTTGAGCTCTATACAGATTATATCAATAAATTTGGAAATATTGATGTTGAATGGATCCTTAATTTTCAATTCAAAATCAACAAGGTACTTCAAGCAAGTTTCAGGAGCCATTTGATCTATGATGATGACATTAAAATCAAAGAAACCAATGATGACGGAGAGGTTGTGACACTCGGGCCAAGGCTTCAGTTAAAACAGCAGCTAGGTATAGGGATTATCTATAATTTCTAGGATACTTTGTTATCCAAGATCAACCCCCTTAATTTTTTTGTGCAACAATATGGCGTAACTGTCAGAAAAATTTGCAACGAGGTTACATATGCTAAGAATTCTTTTATACAGATCATCAGAGGTTTTCTTATACCTATCGGGTAATAGCATTAAAATAAGTTTGTCATAATTTGAGAGTTGATGCGCATGTTTATTGTTTGCAGCAGTAATAAAAACTTCTAATAAATCTGCAATGACCTGGTAGCCGGCAATTTCTTTTTCAATGACTTCCTTGCTTTGGTAGATCTTTTCTACACTTAGTTTGATGATATCATTGATCTGTGCTTCGTACTTACATTTTTCAAGAAGAGAATGTTGAAAATCTCCTTTTAGGATGTCTTCTTCGTTTTCAATGAATACTCTTGATGCTTCCTGAATAAGGTTTCCTATGGCCAAAGCTCTTAGATAACTGATACGGTCTTGTGTATTCTGCAGAGAATTGTACTTTTTGGTGTTAATAGTATCCCTGACAAGATTGATCAGATATTCTAAAGCGTAATCTTCAGAGATTAATCCAAGATTAATGCCATCTTCAAAATCAATGATGGTATAGCAAATGTCATCAGCAGCTTCTACAATATAAGCCAGTGGATGTCTCGAAAAGGAAATATCAGTCTTGTTTCCAGTTCTTTTCAAACCCAATTCTTCTGTGAGTTCCTTAAAGAATTCCAGTTCTGATTGGAATATGCCGTATTTTTTATCGGCAATGTGCTGAGTTGGTTTTTTCGGTAATGATTCTTTGGGATATTTAATAAAGGCTCCTAAAGTCGCATACGAAAGCCTTAAACCTCCCTGAATATTATTGACAGATTCACAAAGAATCTTCAGCCCGTTTGCATTCCCTTCAAAATCGATCAGGTCCTGCCATTGTTTTGGGTTGAGCTGTTTCTTAAATTGTTGACCTTTTCCAGATAAAAAAAACTCTCCTATAGACTTTTCTCCACTATGCCCAAAAGGAGGATTTCCTATATCATGAGACAAAGCTGCTGCTGCTGCAATGGCACCAAAATCATTTGAACGATACCCCTTTTCTCTTAGTTCAGGATATTTTTCAATTACATATTTACCCACCATACGACCCAAAGATCTAGCCACAACTGAAACCTCCAAACTATGGGTAAGTCTGGTATGTACAAAATCTGTTTTTGATAAGGGAACAACCTGAGTTTTATCTTGTAAGCTTCTAAATGAATCAGAAAAAATAATCCTGTCAAAGTCAACTTCAAAGCCCAAACGAGCCTCATCCTGATCAATTCTTTTTCTTGTGGTCTGATCGCCAAATCTTTTTAATGACAATAATTTTTCCCAGTTCATGGTCTGTTTTTTAAGCTTAGAAAGATACATTATTTTGAATATTTTCAGAGGATTAACACCTGAAAAAACATGCAGGTGTTAAAGGTTTACAGTATTGGGATTGCATTTATTGTAACAATATTCTAATTAAATCGAAATTATTCTGTTTTCTGTTTTATATTTAGAGTCTAATTAGACCTTAATAAAATGGATAACATTTACTTTTTAATGATCGTTGCATTGATCGTTTTGGCCGTTGCAGATCTAGTGGTTGGAGTGAGTAATGATGCCGTCAACTTTTTGAACTCTGCCTTGGGTTCCAAAGCCGTTTCTTTCAGAACGATTATGATTGTTGCCAGTCTTGGAATCGCCTTTGGAGCTATTTTCTCAAGTGGAATGATGGAAGTGGCCAGAAAGGGAATTTTTGTTCCCGGAGAGTTTTATTTCAATGAGATCATGATTATATTTTTGGCGGTGATGATTACGGACATCTTATTGCTTGATTTTTTCAACACTCTCGGAATGCCAACTTCGACAACAGTTTCGATCGTATTTGAATTATTAGGGGCAGCTGTGGCTATGGCCTTGATAAAGATAGGTGCCGATAATGGTTCTTTTTCAGATGTTGTAAATTATATCAATACCGAAAAGGCGACCGAAATAATTTTAGGAATTTTACTGTCGGTTGTAGTTGCTTTCTCGGTTGGAGCCATTGTACAATATATATCCAGAGTATTACTTTCGTTTGATTTTGAAAAAAAGGCTAAATGGGTTGGTGCAGTTTTTGGCGGGTTTGCCCTGGCAGCAATTACCTATTTTATTTTTATAAAGGGTTTAAAAGGGACAGATTATTACGCAAATATTCAGCCAATGATTGAAGGAAAGACTCTTTTAATCATTACTATAAGCTTTGTAGTTTGGTCAATGCTATCCTACCTTGCTGTTGTTGTCTTTAAACTGAATATTTATAAGATCATCATCATCATTGGAACATTTGCCTTAGCCTTGGCATTTGCAGGTAACGACCTTGTGAATTTTATAGGTGTTCCGATAGCGGCATGGCAATCGTATGAGGCGTGGAGTGCCTCAGGAATTCCTGCCACTGAATTCAGTATGAATGTATTGAGTAAGAAAGTGCCAACGCCAACTTTGTTTCTGGTTGCTGCCGGATTGATTATGGTACTTACACTCTGGTTCTCAAGTAAGGCAAAAGGTGTTGTAAAAACATCTATTGATTTATCCAGTCAGGAGAACACCAAAGAAAGATTTGAGCCTCATTTTTTATCGCGTAATCTGGTTAAATTAACCATGATGATTTCTGATTATACCTCCACTGTAGTGCCAGATACCTTACAGAGAAAAATTGACAAACAATTTCGAAAACCAGTGATAAAATTGTCAAAAGAAAAGAAACACGAGCTTCCTGCCTTTGATATGGTTAGGGCAGCTGTAAATCTTATGGTGGCCAGTGTTCTTATTTCTATCGCCACTTCAATGAAGTTACCTCTGTCAACGACTTATGTAACTTTTATGGTTGCTATGGGTACTTCTTTGGCAGACAAGGCCTGGGGAAGTGAAAGTGCTGTTTATAGAGTCGCAGGAGTTCTCAATGTAATTGGAGGTTGGTTTTTTACTGCCCTGATAGCATTTGTTGCGGCAGGAACTGTTGCTTATTTAATTCATCTCGGAGGGGCTACCATGATTGCAGTATTATTGTTACTGGCTGTTTTATTACTATCAAGAAATTATATCAAACACAGTAAAAAGTCAAAGGAGGCTAAGGAAGAAGATAGTTTGAATAAGGCAGAAAGCTATTCTATTCATGGAGTAATTGAGGAAAGTGCTGACAACATATCAAAAGCCTTAAAGCGAGTAGGGAAGATCAATTCAACTTCAATAAAGGGCTTGATTAATCAGGACCTTAAGAAGCTCAGTAAAGCCAAAGATTCCGTTGTCAAACTAGAATCTGAAGTTGAAGATCTGCAGAATGATATTTTCTATTTTATCAAAGAACTCGACGATTCTTATCTGGGTGCCAGTAAGTTTTATATTGATGTTATAGGAAGTCTGCAAGATGTAGCCCAATCATCTAGTCTTATTGCTAAAGTATGTCATAAGCACGTGAATAATCATCACAAGGAACTCAAGAAGAGACAAACTGAAGAACTTGTTGAGATCAATGACAAATTAATGGTCTTATTTTCCAGCATCTGTGAGGTGTTTGATTCCCGGTCCTTTGATAAAATAGTACCGGAGATTATAGACTCAAAGAAGGCTTTATTGGATGAAGTGAAGGAGTCTATTCAAAAACAGGTTGAAAGAACCAGAGAAAGTGACTCTACGAGTCCAAAGAACACAACCTTGTATTTCATTATTCTTTTGGAGACCAAGGATTTGATATTAGCATGTATTAATATTCTGAATCTCTATTTTGAGGAACATGATAAAAACAAACAAAGGTAATACAGGTTTACTTTATCAATTGGGAAATATACTGATGACTATGCGGGTTCAAGGATACTATCTTTTTCACTGTACAGCAATTCGCCTACTTCAATAAGTTTTTTGATCATGTCATTTATATTGTCATGATCATTTACCAAAGAAGAAGCCATATCAGTCGTAATTCGGTTATGTCTGATAAGGCTGTTGATGTTTTTGTTTCCCATTTTTGATTCTTCTTTTGCTTTGTTTCTCATTCGAATCAGCTTGGCGTAGTGGTCATCTTTATTCTCATCAAGTTTAAACAGATAAATTGCACGAAACACCTTTACAACCATCCTGCGGAAATTATTGTATTCTTTTTTTATGTATTGATTGTCTGAATAGGTGTATACCGAGATATTCCTTCTCAGTTCCTTAACATCCCTAATGACTTCTACCATTTTTCGATTGGCAATTTTAATTTCAGAAATTCTTTGATGCTGTTCTTTGCTTAATTCGAGCTCAGATTGTGCAATGGTGGCATACCTCAGGATTTTGCCATAAATAGCCTTGACTTTATGTGCATAAACATCTCTTATATTGATATCGATCTCAGTCTGTGATTTTTTCACAAGAACTTTTGGTTTCATATCTGATAAGATGTCACTCCTATGGATGTTTAAAGAGTGCGTAACAATTTCATAGATCGCGTTTTCGAATAGATATTTTGTTTCATTTTCAAGTGAAGAAATTGCGGTTTGAGGAAATTCCAGGGCTGCTCTGTTAAGGAATTTTGGCTCATCTATATCTCTGATTCTATGATCTTTAACCAAGCGAAGGAGCAATGACTCGAGCTTTTTAATAAGAGGCACCATAATGATGACCCCCAAAATGTTAAAAATAGTATGAAATAGGGCCAATTTTAAAGTGTAATCATCTTGACTTATGCCTATAATTTCAGCCAATTTGTCTACCAATCTTGTCAATGGGTAAATTAATGAAAGAGCTACTATTCCTGTTATAAAGTTAAAAATTAAATGTGCCAATGCAAGTCTTCTTCCTGCAATATTTGATCCAACTGAACCAATCAAAGCGGTAATAGTAGTTCCTATATTGGTTCCAATTGCAAGAGCGAGAGCATTTTCATATTCGATCTGGCCGGCAGACAAGGCTGTAAGTACTAAGGCTAAAGCGGCACTGCTTGATTGTAAGATAGTTGTAATAAAAATTCCAATCCCAGTATAGATGACAATCCCCCAAAATCCAGGAACAGCATAAACGGTCAGGTCAAAATATTTGCTAAAAACATCAAACCCTTCTTTCATAAAATGAATACCAAGAAAGAAGAAGCCGAGTCCTGTGAGGATATTTCCTATTCCCTTAAGAGAATTGCTCTTTTGAAAAGAGAAGATGATTCCAAAGATCAGCATGGGCATAGAAAGTATTGAAATCTTAATCTTGAGACCAAATCCGGCAACAAGCCAGGCCGTAGCGGTGGTCCCGATATTGGCTCCGAAAATTAAACCGATACCTCCCGCCAGGGTAATTAAACCAGCACTAATAAATGATATCGTTATCACGGATACCAGAGAACTGGATTGTATAAATGCCGTGACTAAGGCACCTAGGGAAATACTTTTATAAAGTTTGTCTGTGGCTTTCCCTAAAATAGTCTTAAGTGGGCCTTTTGTAAATACTTTAAATCCTTCTTCTAAAGTGATCATTCCGAATAATAGAATTGATACACCTGCCGCGATTGTCTTAAAATTTGGATTAAAAAATAAGACGAGCCCCAAAAGTATAAGGACAATTAGAAAGATCCATCGTTTGATCATAAAAGAAGTTTATTATATAAACATACTAATTACAAGAGGATTTTACAACATTGAAATTAAATTTAGTCACCAGAGATTAACCAATTCATTATAATTCCTTAACAATAGGTTAACCTATGAATGGGATTTATTGAATTTCTTTGTCAAAAATATTTTTATGAAAATTGTGGCTTTTGTTTTTGGCTTACTTATTTCGACTATAGGATTTGCACAGGGCACAAGTGTGCAGGGAAGTGTGCTCGATGGAGATTTTAATAAGGAACCACTGGCTTTTGCAAATATAAAAGTAAAAGGTCTTGATATCAATGCTGAAACATCATTGGACGGGGCTTTTGAGTTCAATCTTTTAGAAGGAAAATATACACTTATTATAGAATTTATAGGTTATGAACCTATAGAGATGGAAGAGGTTGTTGTATCAAAAACGGATCTGATATTGAACCCAGTAGTTTTGAGGACTTTGAAGAGAACATATGATTTAGCATCGACTTCAAAAGGGGAATAGTTGTTAAATGAATAAAAAATAAGACATATTGGATATGTCTTGTCCATTTATAGAAAACAAAAAAGAGGAATCCATTTAGATTCCTCTTTTTTTTAATCGTCAGAATCTTTTTAAGATCCACACATAAGGCAGTCATCAGGATTCTCTTTTGATTTGATGATCATCTCCTTTAATTCTTCTCCTGTCAATGGCTGTTCCTCAACCGCTCCGGCAGGCAGTTCAGCTGCCTTTTTAGATACTGTAAACTGAATTGCATTAACTGCAGATTTTGTTCTTAAATAGTACATACCTGTTTTTAAACCGGATTTCCAGCCATAAAAATGCATTGAAGTCAGTTTGGCGTAATCAGGATCCTTCATGAATAAGTTCAATGATTGCGATTGATCAATGAAATATCCTCTGTGGCGAGCCATATCAATAATATCTTTCATACTCATTTCCCATACAGTCTTATAGAGCTCTTTTAATTCCTGCGGAATAGCGTCAATATGCTGAATAGAACCATTGGCACGCATGATGTTTTCTTTCATATCATTATCCCATAATCCAAGATTTACTAGATCTTCTAAAAGATGTTTGTTTACTACAATGAATTCTCCAGACAATACTCTTCTAGTATAGATATTCGAGGTATAAGGTTCAAAAGCCTCGTTATTACCCAAAATTTGTGAAGTAGATGCTGTTGGCATTGGAGCAACCAGCAAGGAATTTCTTACACCGTTTTTTATGATATTTTCTCTAAGTTTTTTCCATTCCCATCTTCCACTAAGTTCATCTTCACTTATATTCCACATGTTAAACTGGAATTCACCCTGAGAGATCGGAGATCCCTTATATGATGAATAAGGTTCTTTCTCTTTAGCTAGTTCCATAGAAGCAGTTAAAGCTGCAAAATAGATGGTCTCAAAGATCTCTTGATTGAGCTTTTTAGCTTCTTCACTTGTAAATGGCAACCTCAACAGAATAAAAGCATCAGCCAGACCTTGAATCCCGATACCTATCGGTCTGTGTCTCATGTTTGAGTTTTCTGCTTCCGGAACAGGGTAGAAATTTTGATCTATAACAGTATCTAAATTTCTTGTGATCTTTTTGGTAACCTTGAATAATTTTTTGTGATCAAAGAATTTTTTGCCATCTGCTTCCTCTGATATGAACATTGGAAGAGCGATTGAGGCAAGATTACATACAGCCACTTCATCAGGAGCCGTATATTCCATTATTTCAGTACAAAGGTTAGAAGAACGAATTGTACCAAGATTTTTATGGTTTGATTTTCTGTTTACCGCATCCTTATAGAGCATATAGGGATTTCCGGTTTCAATCTGAGCTTCAAGAATTTTTTCCCATAATTCTCGTGCCTTAATCGTTTTTCTTCCTTTTCCAACTTTTTCGTAACTGGTATATAATTTTTCAAATTCATCTCCATAAGTATCAAAAAGATGAGGACATTCATTAGGGCACATTAAAGTCCATTCTCCATTTTCTTCTACACGTTTCATAAACAAATCTGGAATCCACATGGCAAAGAATAAGTCTCTCGCCCTCATTTCTTCCTTACCATGATTCTTTTTTAAATCAAGGAATTGAAAAACATCCGCATGCCAAGGCTCTAAATAAACAGCAAATGATCCTTTGCGTTTTCCTCCTCCTTGATCGACATATCTAGCCGTATCATTGAAAACTCTCAGCATTGGGACAATACCGTTAGAAGTACCGTTAGTTCCTCTGATATAGGATCCAGTGGCTCTTACGTTATGAATAGAAAGTCCAATACCACCCGCCGATTGTGAAATTTTCGCCGTTTGTCTTAGCGTATCATATATCCCTTCGATACTGTCATCCTGCATCTGCAAAAGAAAACATGAAGACATCTGTGGCTTTGGCGTACCGGCGTTAAACAGTGTAGGAGTAGCATGAGTAAAATAGCGCTTGCTCATCAATTCGTATGTTTCGATAGCAGCATCGAGATCATCTTTGTGAATTCCGACGGAAACCCTCATTAACATATGCTGAGGTCTTTCAACAATCTCTCCATTGATCTTTAAAAGGTAGGACCTTTCAAGTGTCTTAAAACCGAAGAAGTCATAACCAAAATCACGGTTGTATATAATCGTTGAATCTAGTTTATCTGCATTATCGATAATGATTTTATAGACATCTTCAGCGATCATTGAAGCTTTTTTACCTGTTCTTGGATTTACATAATCATGAAGGTCCTTAATTGTTTCACTAAATGATTTTTTAGTGCTTTTATGTAAGTTGGAAACAGCTATTCTCGCTGCTACTTTTGCGAAATCAGGGTGCGTAGTTGTTAAAGTGGCAGCAATTTCAGCTGCAAGGTTATCTAATTCCGAAGTGGTTACTCCATCATATATTCCTTCTATCACTCTCATCGAAATCTTGATAGGATCAACCAATTCATTTAATCCATAGCACAATTTTCTAACTCTTGCGGTAATTTTATCGAACATTACCGGTTCTCTTTTGCCGTCTCTTTTTACTACATACATTTATTTATTATGTTTATTAAGGTTAGTTATTCTCATTCCTTAGTCATGAGCCCATATTACTCGTTAAAAAATTATAAGATCTGAAAGCGATATTATAATGAATTTGAATAGACTTTTGATCAGTTCTAAAATAGAATAAAACGGCAGTCGATTCGAAATACTATTTAAGATGTTGTTAACAATTCGTCGTTAACAATCATCTAACAATTAGATTATCAACGAATTGACTATAAAAAATCTTAAAATAAAATTGAATTTTTAGAAATCGGCGTCAAAAGAAATACTTCCTGTACCCCCTGATTTTACGCCGGCTTTCTGATATTCTGACACCCTTTTCTCAAAGAAATTAGTCTTCCCTTCAAGAGAGATCATTTCCATAAAATCAAAAGGATTTGTAGCATTATAAACTTTTTCACAGCCATATTCCATCAACAACCTGTCGGTCACGAACTCAAGGTACTGTGTCATCAAACTAGAATTCATACCAATTAAACTAACAGGAAGAGATTCTGTGATAAATTCCCTTTCAATATTCAATGCATCCACAAGAATTTCTGTAATTCTCTCTTTTGGAACTTTATTCACGATATGATTTTCGTGTAAATACACCGCAAAATCGGAATGCAGCCCCTCATCTCTGTTGATCAATTCATTCGAAAAGGTTAAGCCAGGTAACAGGCCTCTTTTTTTCATCCAAAAAATAGAGCAGAAACTACCAGAGAAGAAAATACCTTCAACAGCTGAAAATGCTATCAAGCGCTCTGCAAAACTATCGCTATCAACCCAGAGAAGTGCCCAATCAGCTTTTTTCTTGATGGCAGGAAAAATATCAATCGCTTGAAAAAGTTCATTTTTTTCATTATCGTTTTTGATATAAGTATCGATAAGTAGAGAATATACTTCAGAATGAATATTTTCCATCATTAATTGAAAGCCATAGAAAAATTTAGCTTCGGTGTACTGCACTTCACTAACAAAATTTTCAGCAAGATTCTCATTAACAATACCGTCAGATGCTGCAAAAAAAGCTAGAATATGTTTGATGAAATATTTCTCATCATTATTTAGTTTGTTTTCCCAATCAATTACATCTTGTTCAAGATCTATTTCTTCAGCGGTCCAAAAAGAAGCTTCTTGTTTTTTATACCAGTCCCATATATCGTTGTGTTGTATAGGAAAAATAACAAATCGGTCTTTGTTTGGACGTAAAATAGGTTCAATATTTGACATAATTAGCGTATAGTTTGTTGAAAAATAATAAATGGCAGGGAAAATTCCAAGGCAAAGATTTGACATTTTGTTCGAATATAAAATCTTAGTTATCCACATTGTCTCAAAAGTTTTTAACACTGTGGTTAAAAAGTATTTTTTTGGGAATAATAAAAATTTAAAAGAACCTAACAAGCAAAAGCTACCTTATCGTAAATCAGCAGATTAGCAATTTTAGACTAAAAAACACAGGCTTGAAAAATTATTTTTGCATGAATTGACCAAGACTCATAAGTTGGTAGTCATTCATCATAATTATTTTTTTGGTGTTTTCTATGTTGATCACTTTCATAGTTCCTTTTTCCATATTTGATAAGTTTTCAAAATGCATTTCCATCATAAATCCTTTTGCATTTTCCGGTATATTATCAAAGGTATTACCACCTAGAGACCTACTAATGTTAAAAAACATGTTCTTCTGAAACAATTCTAAATCTTTGGTAATCCAAAAAGAAAACTTGTTTGTTTCATTTTGTGATGAAAATTCTTCGCAATTATAACCTAGTATTTTTTTTGTTTTCCCAGTTCTTTGAATCGACTCAAATTCTGTATTGGCTGATTCGGTTATGTCTTCCTCCACAGCGATTTCTTTTATTTTACTCATTGAAAGTAGCTGAGCTATCTTTTGCTCTTCCATCAGTATAATCATCGCTTGATTATTATCATCTAAAATAGACAGTATCGAACTCGGCATGTCCTCCTTGGTGTTACTATTTGGACTGGTTTTTACTTTAGTTGCCATATAGCCATCATTTTCAGGGAACCACATCTCATAATCGACAACATTGGGTTTATCCTTGTATTCAGTGGTTAATTCGTAGGTAACTCTTGTGTCGAAGGCATAAGAGTCTTCTATAGGAATATTCTCACTGCCACTGCCCATCATCATCTGATTTAGTTGTTCTTGATAATTGGCTTGGTAGTCCGGATCAATCTCCAATAAGCTATCCAAGGCCTTTCCAGTTTCCTGTGCTGCTTTTTGGGCAGCTTTTTCAGCAATGACATCTTCCGTGGCTGCCTGAACTCTTTTTTTTAATTTTTTAAGTAGTTGCGCTTCCAGACTGTTGATAGACAAAAGGCTGATCAACATATACATTGTTAATAGTTTAAAAAGTCTCATAAGATTGTTTTTGGGGATTAAACAATTCTTATAAAGTTACGAAAAAGGGTTTTCTTATAATATAAAAAGGGTCAATTTTACTGACCCTTTTTTGCGAATCTCTTTGAAAAAGAGAAACAATACATCCAAAATACTCTTCGTTTATATTTTATTCAAATAATTACATTAAGTATATGTTTTGGTAACTTTATATAGGTCATGGTTAACATGAAAATCGCATAAAGACATCATGAAAAAACATAACGCACATAAAAACAGCTATTTAGTTGATGATAAAATCTAAAGATCGTTCAACTGCAAGAAATAAATGAGATGGTAATGTATGTTCTGTCCATGGTTGTGCACTGCCAAAAGAATGATTGGCACCATTGATGATCTCAAGTTGACTTTCGGGATACCAGGTGTTAAGATTCTTTGCCTCTTTAAGAGGAACAGTCTCATCAAAATTTCCATGAACAATTAAATATGGAATGGAAAGTCTTTCAGCTGCCGTTTTGATGTTTAAGAAAGCTTCATTTTCTTTAAAAGTTGTATAAAACTGAAAGTAATGGGGCATTTGTTGATTAGTTCTGGCATTTGTTATATAGGCAATCCCTTTATCCCTCCATAATTCAAGCGTTTCACCATTGGGAAACCTACTGGCAAAATCAGAAACACCTGCCCATGAGATAACTCTTGTTATGCGCTGATCATTAGCAGCCTTTATAACGACAATTCCTCCCCCTCTTGAATGGCCAATAACGGATATGTTCCTTATATTTATTTCTTCTTGATAAGGATTTTCTGAGTGTAGCCATGAAATCACCGAGTCCAGATCATCTAGTTCTTTTAAATAGTTATTTTGTCCGAAGGCCTCTAGATCCGGAAAATCTATAGGTTGCTCTTTTGTGCCACCATTATGAGAAAAGTTCATTTTAATGAAAAAGAAGTTCTTTTTGGCAAATGCCTCTGCAACTAAATTCCAAGCACCCCAGTCTTTGTAACCCTTATAACCATGACAAAAGATAACGATGTCTTTTGGAGTTTCACTTTCCTGGTAAAAGAGATCTGTCAAAATCGGGCGATGATGTTTGCCTTCAATGGCTATGTTTTTAATTTTTCTCATAAATTTAAAATAACGAAATAGATTAATAATTAAATACTGGTAATTCTTTCTCCTGAAAAGGAACACTGATGTCAAAAATTTCTATAATGAGTTTATCGAGTTCAAATTTAAAGGATGAAAGACTTTCTTCTGTTATTGGGCCACCATTAAAGGGCATAAAACCATCCTTGAGATTTTTGAAGGAAACTATGCCGCTTTCCAGAGAAAACTCTTTATCCGGCTGTTTATGATTATTCAGATACATATAAGCATAAGTTAAAACCTGAAAACTCTTTGAGAATTTTTCATCAGAGCCCAATAGGCTCCAGTCATTGATTTTAAGTTGACTTTTCATTACTTTGCCTGTCTTGTAGTCCATAATCCTTAAGACGCCATTAATCTGATCGATCCTGTCGATCTTTCCCCTTAATTTTACTTCGGTATCGATTCCCTTGACGTAATGTTGCATCTCTATAGGGATTTCCAGACCTAAGATCTTAATATTTTTCCCTTGTTTGAGCTCTCCTAATTCGAAATTTAGAAAGTTGAACACAAATTGTTTGGCAATCTCAAAAGCCAAAAAATTCTTTCCTGAAGTGATAGCGGTCGAAGAGTAACTCTTGCTAAATTGTCGAGCAACTTCATCATTAACGATATCGACCATTTGCTCTAGATCTGTTATTTTTAAACGTTTATTTAGAAAGGGTAAATAGAGTTGCTCCAGTGTATCGTGAACAATTGTTCCAAAAGTATTTGCGGCAACAGTTTCTTCTATTTTTTTAAATTCCTTTATACCGAGAACGCTTCTCTTATAGAAACCCAGAGGATTCCTGATATAATTGGTAAGAGAACTTGGTGAAAAACCTTTTTCGGCAAGGTTTCCAAGTTTTAACATCATCTCATCTGTCTTGATAATCGTATTCAATTCAAGGGGAGAGGCATTCAATTTTGGGCTGATAATTTTTTTTTGAAACCTTACCTTATCCAATTGACCCAAGGCCTTGGCAGCATTGAGCTGCCTGATGAATCGGCTCGGTTCACCTGATCCAAAATCATCAGTGATATTGTTGTAAATCAGGTAAATGTTTTCAGCCCTGTGGAATAACCTAAAAAAGTGATAGGAAAAAATGGCATCTTTTTCAAAAAAAGTAGGGATTTTCTTTTCTAGTTTAATATCCAGTGGGATAAAAGAATTGTTACTGCCAGAGGCGGGTAAAAAACCTTCATTGACCGAGGTAATAATAATATTTTTGAAATCAAGCCCTCTGGATTCAAGAAGGCCCATAATTTGAAGTCCCTCTAAAGGCTCTCCTTGAAATGATAACTTCTCAGTCTTCAATATATGCTGAAAGATCTGATAAAGGGAATTCAAATTATCAATAAATCCAAAGTTCTTGTTGAGGTTAGATAGCTGCACAAAAATATTGAAGTATCTGTAGAGGTATTCCTGATTAAGATGATGTAACTCTTCAGCTCCCTTTAGGTGTTCAATTATTTTAATAATATTATTAATAATTAGGTCGATATCATTTTTCCACCCAAGAAAGAGAAGTTTAAATAGTTGTGAAAGATCTTCAACACCAGAAGCAAGAGTCATTAATTGATCTTCGGAAACAAAAATAGTGTTGTCAGTATAAAGAATTTTTTTAAGGTTTTTTTCGAATTCCTTATGAGCTATCCATTGACTTTTAAAAAACGGGTCGTTCAGAAGAGAGGTCAGATCTTTATAATAGAATACTCCCTCCTTGTTCCATTTCGATCTATTAATGTGCAATTTAAAAAGAGACTGAAAAAAAGTATTTAGTGATACGTTTTGCAACTCATAGCCCATGGTAATATTCGCTTTCGAAATTTCTTTAGGGATTGAATTCAATAAAGAGGGTAACAGTTTCTCATTTCCTAAAATTACAGCTGTGTCTTCAATTCCACTTTTTTGCAGGTCTTTTAGTAAGGACCCAACCTGTTTGATCTGGCTTACGTTTTTTGGTAATCCGTGAAAATGAATAGTTTTGGGCGAATTGATATTGTTCTCCTTCCATTCGAACTCATTGGATAAATAATGAGGCCAGGAGCGCAAGTATTTCTTAAAAAATTGTTCAGATTGATTGTTTGACTTACTGTAGAAATCGTCATGATCCCAATAGATAGATGCCAGGTTATCGTTAAGCAATTCCTGAATTATCTTTTCTTCTGCTTTGTTTAAGGCATTGAAGGCGGCAAAAATAAACTTTTCGTTTTGATGTTTTTCTTTATAAGCTTCTAATGACTCTGTAGCAGTTCTATACACAAGACCCTGATAACCTACTTTTTTTGCACTTAAATGAGTTGTGAAGGCTGAATGATAAGTGATGACTTTATTGAAAAACGTCAGGTATTTTTTTACCATTGGGCTTTCTTCTTCAGCCCCGGGTTGCCATTGCTCTATACGTTTGCTATCACTGAGATAGGAGAGAATATCTGGTGTATCAAAAAGATTGCTGTCAAGATCATTAAAATCCTGTAAAAGTATGGAAGCCCATTTGGAAAAACTTTCAAAAGTATCGGCCTCCTGCTTTGGTGTATACGCTGTGTAAATACCATAGAATTCAAAAATGAGACTAACCGAATCCAGTAATTCAAAACCAGAGATGTCTTTAACGAATTCTTCAATGCTAATAATCTTTGGTAAAAAGGTCGCTTGTTTAATACGCTGTTTAAGAATATTCTTTAAAAATAGTCCCGATCTTTTATTAGGAAGAATAAAAGTGGTTGCTGACAAAGGCGTGTCTTTTTTTAATACCTCGGAAACTACTTTAGAAAGAAAAGATTGCATGACTCAAATGTAAACATTATTGCATAAAAAAACCATCACGCTAACAGCGTGATGGTCTTTTTTTTTATCAAGAAGTTAGATTATCTCTCAGCGTACTCAGAGAATATTTCAACTCTTCTGTTTTGCTGTCTTCCTTTTCTTGTTTTGTTATCTCCAATTGGAGTAGAAGAACCAAACCCTTTAGAGGTGATCATGTCAGCTGGGAAACCTTGCTCAACTAAGTAGGTTCTTACAGCATCAGCTCTAGCTTGAGATAATTTGCTATTTATTTTATCACTACCAGTACTATCAGTATGACCTTCAACATCAAATCTTAATGTTTTGTATTGGTTAACGATTTTACTTACTTGTTCCATTCTGATTTCAGTTTCATCCGTAAATTTAGAACTTCCAGTCACAAAGTAAATAGCTCTTGCCAAATCAGTGATTTCTTTTTGAACTTCAGCAGAAACGATAGGACAACCATTGTTTTCAGCTACACCAGCGATATTTGGACATTCATCGTCTTTATCAAAAACTCCGTCACCATCAGCATCTGGCCAAGGACAACCGTTATTTTCAACAGGACCAGCAACATCTGGACACTTATCATCTTTATCGGCAACACCGTCACCATCTCTATCTGGACAACCGTTTAAGCTAACTGGACCAGCTTCGTTTGGACAAGCATCATCTTTATCAGGAACACCGTCACCGTCAGTATCAGGACATCCGTTGAATTCGGCTAAACCTGCTTCCATTGGACAAGCATCTTCTGAATCTTGGATTCCGTCACCATCAGTATCAGGACAACCGTTGAAAGCTTCTAAACCAGCAACTTCTGGACAAGCATCATACTTGTCATAGATTCCGTCTCCGTCAGTATCAATACCTCCAAATTTAAATACTACACCTGCAGCATGTTGAAAGTGAGGAAGTAATTTGTCTTCGTCAAAAGAGTGCTTGTATTTAGTTTGAACGTTAAACCCTAACCATTTGTTGGCCCAAAGGTTAAAACCTAAACCAGCATTAGCAGTTGCACTACCGTCTCCTTCTAACCAAGTTCCACCACCACCTAAAAGGATGTATGGATCAAACCAACCATAATCTCTCACGAAATTATATTTGATATCCAAATCAGTAGATAGGTAAGAAGTTCTGGTAACATTTACATCACCAACATTATTGATTTCATTAAAAGCTGCAGTTAAACCAACTGAGAATCCGCTACCAACGTAATAGCCTAATCTTAATCTTGACAGAATACCAGCTGTATTCCAATGACCTGTATTAAAGTAATCTTCAAAAAAACCACCTGTGGCATCTCCATTAATGGATTCAACTACGAATGGTGGAGGAAGAGTACTGACATCAGATCCAGTAGGGTAGAAGTCAACCGCGTTGGTACCCAACTCTATAACCCAGCGATTATCTTCATCTTGTGCACTCATGTTGTTGGCAAAAACCACAACAAATGCGATTAATAATAATTTTTTTAAATGTTTCATTGTAATCAATTTTAAATTATAATCTTTTTTAATTGTTAAGTAAGCTTAAATTTTAAGTAATATTTAACAAATATATAAAAACTTGCCAAATAACTACCTTTAAGCATTTTTTTTTTATGGGGTCATTGCTAAAGCAGAAAGAGCCGGGACCCAATAGTTAAATTGGTTTAGTAAAATACTGCTCTGTTATCTTCAATATCAGCGTTTTCTTTTAAGGCTTCAAAAATAACTAAGCTTCTGCTTGTTAAAGATCGTTCCTGGTTCATTTTGTTTGCATTGTAATTTTGTAATTCAGCAGGCAAGGCCTTTTTAGTCACTGTAGCGAAGGCGACTCCGCTTTTTCCAACAATATTTTTAGCCAATTCATTTTCGCCTAATGCAGTCACAACCCCTGATATATCAACAAACCTTCCAACACCTGCAAATACAGGGCTCGTATTTGATACCGCCATACTACTACTTTTCGCAACTTGATTTTGCTCGGCAATTTCATCCAAGGTAGTTCCGGTAGACCTTTCCTTAATTAGAGCAACTTTCTTTTCGTTTAACAAAATACTTCTCACATTCTGACCTTTACCGGAAAGACCAGCTTTGTTTTTTGAAGTTAACGACACAACAGCATAACCATTATCAATATCGAACCTTTTAATGCTACCAACTTCTGAATTTTCTTCAAAAGTCCAACGAACAATCTGTCTTTGAGAGCCAAGTTCGGCTATATTGTCGTCAAAAACCTTCAAACTGAGAACAGGCCGAACAGTAAGATTTTGTTCTTTTCCCAATTCAGTGATGTCTTTTCCAGCAGAAAGTTCAGAGGCAAAAGTCTCGGCTTTTTCAAAAACCTCGTTTTCTGTTTTTTCAGAAGGATCAATTTTTCTGGAAAAAGTAGCGACCTGCACATTTCTTTGTCTATTCTTCTGATCGTCAATGCGAATAATGTGATAGCCAAACTGAGATTGTACTACTCCCATATCTCCTTTTGAATTTTCAAAAGAATAGTCTCTGAATTCGGGAATCATGGTTCTGTAAACAAACCATCCCAGGTCTCCACCCTTCGCTCCTGAAACCTTATCAACAGACATTTCTTTTGCCAATTCTTCAAATTTCTGATTGTTTCCTTTAACAACTGCCAATATGCTATCAGCTACTTTTTTAGCTTCTTCTGAAGTCTGAGTAACTGTTGCATCTGCCGTTGAACTTCCGGCAAATGGAATAAGGATATGACTGGCTTTAACTGAATCAGGCAATTGTTTTACGGCTGATACTTTTGACAGCTTATAAAAACCATTGTCTTTATAAGGACCATAAAGTTCACCAATTTGTAGATTAAAAATGGAGTCAGCTACAGATTGAGCTAATCCACTTTTATTGTAAAAAGATCCGTCATAAGGCGTATCAGATTCATTTTCAGCATTAAACTCATTCATGTCAACTGCATTTTTAAATCCAACAACAGTAACATTTGACTTGGCAGCATTACTATATTCTTCACGATCATCAATCATTTTGATCAATTCCTGCTCTATCGCTACTTCATCTTCTTGCGTCGCTTCTATATTGAATTGAACGAATTGAATATCTCTAGATTCTTCAACTGTATATGCTTTTGCATGGGCCTTGATATAGGATTTCATCTCATCAGCAGTTACAGTGATCAAACTATCAGGAATACTTGTAAATGGTACGTAAACGAAATCAACATCAACACTGGTATTTTGAAAATAGTAATCTCGTTTCCCTTCACTTAAAGTACTACCTAATCCTGCCCTGATTAAGGAATTATAAGTATTTTGTTCAAGATTCTTTTTGATGCCTTTTTCATAATTAACCCAACTCATCCAAGCAGCAGCACCACTTTCATCTTCTTCAGAATTATCTTGTAGTGTGCAATGTATTCTTTTAATCTCTCAGGATCAAAAATTCCTGCTTCATTTGCAAATTGAGGACTGTTTTGAGAAGAAATTTGGGCTACTAGGGCATCCCAAATATCCTTTTCTCCTACTACAACACCTGATTTTTCTAATTGCGTGAGATAAATTTTTTCACGGATCAAAGTGTTCCAGGCATTGTTCACGTTTTGAGTGTTTGATGACCTTCCATTTGATCTTGTTCTGTAGAACTCTATCTGTTGAGCAAATTCCTCTCTTGAAATAGGTTCACCATTTACTTCGCCAATATTAGTGGCAGTTTTGTTAAAAAGGTTCCCATCAAAAAGTCCGCTTAAAACAAATGAAAATAATGCCAAAGCGATTATAATAATTAAAAATAATGATCTTTCTCTAATTTTTGATAATACTGCCATTTTCTTTTCTATTAAAAATTTTAGGTTGCGAAAGTACAATTTACCTTTTAATAATGAAAGGAGTTTAATACTAATTTTTTGGGTGAAAAATGGACCTATGTGTCTTGAAATAAAACTTTTAAATAGACCTCTTCAATTTTGGATGCAGTCACCTTTAGTATAGTGAATTTATAGTTGTCAATTTCAATGATTTCTCCTGTAGAAGGAATGTTCTCTGTATGATTTACAATAAGTCCACCAAGCGTTTCATAGGTGCTGTCTTCTGCAAGATTCAAACCATACTCTTCATTGATATAGTCAACTTCGAGTCTGGTAGAAAATTTATACTCTCTGTCATTGATCTTTACTTCCAAAAGATTAAACCGATCATGTTCGTCTTCAATATCTCCAAAAAGCTCTTCAACAATATCTTCAATAGTAATTAGTCCGGAGGTTCCTCCGTATTCATCCAGCACAATGGCAACACTTTTACTTTTAAGAATGAGATCATTAAGGATGTCATTGATCATCATGGTTTCAGGAACTATTTCAATCGGCAACAGAATCGATCGAATATTCTTTGGTTTTTTGAACAGATCAAAAAAATGAGCATAGCCAATGATGTCATCCAAAGAGTTATTGTATACCATAATCTTAGACAAGCCAGTATCCATAAAGAGCTGTTTAAGGTTGTTTGTTGAATCATGAACTTCTACTGCGATGATTTCGGTTCTGGGAATCATGGCTTCTCTGGCCTTGACATTATGGAAATCAAGTGCATTTTGAAAAATTTGAATCTCTGAGTCTACTTGATCCTCTGCAGTCTCCAGTTGTTCGTTTATATAGTGCCCTAATTCGGCCTTTGTAAAAGCAAGTTGAACCTGATCCCCTCTTTCATTAAAGAAAACACGAAGAAAAAAATCAGATAAAGCGGTTATAAATCTTGAGATAATATAAAAAAGGATAAAGAAAAAATATGCAGGAAAGGCAAAAAGATTCATACTTTCATTGGCATAGATTCTGAATACCGCCTTGGGCAGGAATTCAGCGGTCACTAAAATTATAATTGTAGAAAGGATGGTTTGAGTTAATAACAGTAAAAATTCATTTTGAATAGAATCTCTGAAAACACCCATTAAAAGGTCTCCCATGAAATATCCATAAATGACTAGTGCAATGTTATTACCAATTAGCATGGTGGTAATAAACTTAGAAGGTTTCTGGGTAAGTTTTTTTAAGATTTTTGCTAGAAACGTGTCCTTTTTCTTTTCAAGTTCAAGATGCATTTTGTTTGATGAAACAAAGGCGATTTCCATACCTGAAAAAAAAGCGGAAAGCAAAATAGAACTCAATATGATGAGCAGTTGAATGATCATTCTTTCCTTTCGTGTTTTTGAAATCGCTTTCGATATTTTTTCCTGAAGAAATACATAAAGATGGCTAATAATGCGAATGCCAGAAAAATGTATGCTTTATTTGGTTCAGAATTCCACCTCAGTACAGTTTCAACAATAAAAACTACTGCAATGATAAGATAAGCGATCTCAAAAAATTTAAAATATTTTGCCATAACTATGGAGATTCGTTTACATAGACGCTCCCTTTAATAGATTTCATATTCACTTTACTAAGGTCTTCATTAGACTCAAATCCGACACCGTGAATAGTATCTAGTTGGGTAATCAATGTGAATTTTTTTTCAGTATAAATATAGTGCTCATTTGAATCCCAGAAAAGCTGGCTGGTTAATAATTTAGTTTTTTCGGCAGGATTCACCACGCTAACACTGTCTTTGACTTCCGAAATATTGGTATTTGTAAAGGTAATGGAATATCCGGCAGTAAGAATAACAGAATCTCCCTTGGCATCAAAACTTATAATTTGCAAGCCATCGGGGAAGAGCGTATAGGGATGATCTTCTCTATTTGAAAAATCATGCATTACCGGAGCAGTCAAAATACTTTTTACCTTTCCCGAATCGGTATGAATCAAATAGACATTTTTAGCAGCACCAATAGGTAGGTTTTTTTCGGCCAGAAAGTCTTGTACTTCCTTGATATCATTACCACAAGAAAAAAACATTGCTACTATAAGTATAGTAGCAATGTTTAATAAATGATATGAAATCTTTTTAGCCATATGGTATACTAAGGTATTCTCGCTTTTTCGTTGATCCAACATCCAATCTGATGTTGAGCCCCCGAAGTAAGGCCCTCCGTGAAAACTAATTTTTTAGAAGGAGCACTGGCCATATAACTTTTTATGTATTTGTTCGCCGTAGAGGTAATACCAGGGTCAGCTGCTTTGGCTTGTTTTGCTTTGTCGGCAGCTGCAACATATACCATTCTTTTGGAGATCTCATCTGTACCACAAGTATTAGCACTTGAAGCGTAAAGATTTGAGATTAATAAGTAAGCGCTACCCATACTTGGTCTTTCCTTGATGGCTAGACGCGCATATCTTCTCGATTCAGATCTTGAACCCTTCTTTTTCATGATCATGGCAACTCTGTAATAATACTTAGCTTTTTTATAATTATCAGCTTCAAGGTTGATGGCTTTATTAAAATACTCAATCGCTTTATTCGATTCTCCTTGCTCCATTAAAATACCCGCATAAAATACGAAGGCATCTGAAGAAGGCGCAGCATTAACATAGGCTTCAACCATTTCAGTATAAATAGTATTATCTGTACATTCTTTTTGGTTCAATCTTGAAACAGCTCTTTTAAGCCAGGTAACATTTGTTTTGTTTTTTTCAAAATTATCTTTATACAATGGAATCAATCTATCGCAGGTAGCAACTTCGGTAAGCGTATTATCAAGGTACCCTTCAACTTGACCCAGTGCTCTTAAATTTACTTCTCTTGCTCTTTTCTTACTTTTCTCTTTTGAAGATAGTTCCCCACCTTTGGCAATTTTATCATTTAAAGCATCCAGCTCTCTGGAATATTTATCCATTTTAAGACCTACCGCTTCGGTAATATCATCATAAGTATCAAAAACTCTCTGTGGATTTACATCCTTTTCAATCTCAGTTACTGTTTCGAAATACTTTCCAAGATTTTTTACACTCATCCCTGTTGGATCCGCCTTGAATGACTTACCAAGTTTGTCAAAGATCTCGTCTTTTAAAATTATTTTCTCTAAAACCGCTCTTTTAAACAAGAAGTTGGCCCAGTCACTATAAACTTTCCCAAGATTTTCCGGGAAATACTTTACTCTAAGCTCATATACATAAACCACTTCAATAGCATTTTCTGCCATTTGTGCTTTATTTAATTTAGTGGTGTCAAAATAATTTTTTTCTACCTTAACAATATAATCGTTGGTTTGAATCTTTTCACCTTTTTTCACCTCCAAAGCACCTGCTGCCATATTGTATTTTGCTTCGGCCATTTTTATACCGTCACTAAATATGATCTTTGAAGCTTCAGGACAGTTTTCGAGGCACCATTTCCAAGGTTCATAAGCGGCGTCATAATTCGCCATTTTTACTGCCTCATGAAAAAGAGATAGATTCGTTTTACATTTGTCTGGTTCGCTGCCGTACTTGTCTTGAGCATACCCAGTAAAACTTACTCCTGTAAGGAAAAGCATCACCACAATAAATACTGTCTTTGCTGATTTCATTTTTAAGATTTGTTAATATTAATAAATTTTTTGTTTTCTAAACCATTTGTCATTCAGAGACAAACTCATTCTAAAGTTGAAAAAATCCTCTTCAACCAAATTGTTATCAGTTGTTCCTCTTTTACCCAATTCGAAACCCAAATTTACATTAGATAATTTTAATCCAATGGGTAAACTTACTCCAAAAGATATGCCATATTCATTAATTTCGGTTTCATTGACAATTAAACCGGTCTTTTCATAGTTAAAACCAGCCCTGTAAGTTACTCTTTTAAAATAATTACTGATCGAATTCATATTTGGGGTATAAAAGCCACCTACAGAAATATTTGAAAATTTATCATAACGATAGAAATCAATATTATCGTAAATTCCTCCTGAAAAGTCCAAAGCATTTTGGAAAGTATATTCTGCACCCACAAACCATTTGTTATCTTCACCTATCCCAGCACTAATAGCCGTTTTCAATGGAGACGAGATAGTTGCGGTATATTCAGAACTGCTTAGCGTATCGACAGGAATTCCTAAACCACTATCACTATTTAAAATAGAAAAGAGCTGAACTTCACCTTTTTCCGTAAGAGTTGACTCCAAATCGGTAGCCACTCCAAATTTTACACTCAGATCTTCGCTAATTTTTGTAGCATAGTGAACACCAATTTTGACAGAAGTTCCTTTAATATTTGAGTCTGTAATGTGCTGTGTTGCCAACTGTACATTATCCCTTCTATTTAGAACATTATTGTCAATACCACCAAAAACATATGCAAGTTCAGCTCCAAAAGACAAATTAAAGGGAAACTTATATCCATATCCCAAAAATACCCGGTTTGTCCCCCCACTTCCATAGTAGCGGTCTAATTCCAGGATAGTACCATCATCACCCAAAGTTTGATCGATCAAAGAATAACCTACAGCAGTATTCAATTGAAGCCCCATCACTAGCCCTTGATTACCTCTGATGGGTATTCCTAAAGCTATATAACTCAATGCGGCAGCAGAACTGGTTTGTTCGTTTTCGCCGTCGTTCACATAATTTGTTTTATTACCTGCAGAGAAGACATAGGTAGTATAGCTTAGCGAACCGAAAGAAGCCGGATTCGTAAAACTTAGTTGATATTCGCTATTTAATGCTCCACCCATCTGTCCCATCGCAATTTCTTCAACCGTTTTTAAATGTGCCTGATCTCCGATTCCGAATAAAGAATATGGAGATGAATTGGTTGCCTGTGAAAAACTTAGTGCTGATATAAAAAGAATAGCAATTACTATTATATCTTTTATCATTCGTCTATATTATGTATCAATATACTATTCAATCCCTCCAATAAAAAATTTGGAATGGCAAATATGCTACTTTTTAAGTTTTTTGCCAAGAAAATTGTATCCCCTCCTGTTAAAACTAGTGTTAATTTTTGATATTTGGTCTTATATTGAGAAATCACCCCTTCAATTTCTTGAATTACACCGTTTAAAATCCCTCTGTGAATTGCATTTTGAGTGGAATTACCAAGTTCAGGAAGCACATCGGTTCGATCCAATAAGGGCAGATTCGCAGTGTAGTGATTTACCGCTTTATAGCGCATTTCAATACCTGGTGAAATATCACCGCCAAAATATTCACCAAATTCGTTCAAAAGGTCTACTGTAATGCATGACCCGGCATCGATTACCAGAACATTTTTACCTGGAAATTGACCTTGCGCACCTGCTACTAAAGCCAGTCGATCAACGCCAAGAGTTTTGGGAGTGAGGTATTTATTAGCAAAGGGTAGCCTGGTTTTATAATTGAGTTCAATCGGATTCACCATTTTTTTTAATTCGAGAAAGATATCCTGATCCAAATGTGCAACATGTGACATTATAGAATGTTTAATATTGTACTGTTCGATAGTTGACAGTACCTTTGACACAATCTGATCTGATTGAAACTGATCTTTAAATAGTAGAATATTTTCTTCAAATACAGCAGTTTTAATCTGTGTATTCCCAATATCAATAACTAAATTCATGGTGGAATGAATTGAAATGCGAAATTACGATAGATTTTTTAATGAATTGTTTTGAAAAGAATAAAAAATAAATTTATATTTGCAGCCGCTTAAAGCGATGGTGCCTTAGCTCAGTTGGTAGAGCAATGGACTGAAAATCCATGTGTCCCTAGTTCGATTCTTGGAGGCACCACTTTAA
>RCND010000168.1_pt1 | contig 35989 bp, 30 predicted proteins | sample 2041351 | NCBI WGS metagenome assembly RCND01 (sample SAMN09708230, study PRJNA481090) | Marine sediment metagenome, whole genome shotgun sequencing project. | biome: marine sediment; feature: ocean; material: sediment; isolation source: Sewage treatment plant 12B marine sediment (STP12B) ... | reverse complement strand
GAAATTATCTCTCTTAAGGAAATCGGATTTAATGAAGATATTGAAGAAACGGGAAGTACCTTTGAAGAGAATGCGTTCATTAAAGCTGATACAATATTTAAAGAATATAATCTTCCGGTGATTGCAGACGATTCCGGCTTAAAGGTTGATCAATTAAATGGGGAACCGGGCGTATATTCGGCAAGATATGCCGGTGAAAATGTAACCTACCGGGATAACAATCTAAAATTAATTTCTGAGCTGGAAAATTTTACACCTCCACATTATGCAAAATTTGTCTGCTGCGCAGTTTATGTCGATGGAGAAAAACGTGAAAGTGTAATGGGTGAACTTCCGGGAGAAATTATAAAGGAATTTAGAGGAGAAAACGGGTTTGGGTTTGATCCCATTTTTGTTCCTAAAGATACCAAGTTGACACTTGCCGAAATGGGATTATATGAGAAGAACAAAATTAGTCATAGGGCAAAGGCTTTTACTAAGCTGCATGAAAGACTCACTACTTTTCAGCAATAACAACTTGAACTATACCAAACGTCATTGAGTGTTTCTGAATATTCTTGAAACTTGTTTCGGTTAGATATTTTTCCAAATCAATTTTTTCATCAAACGCGTTCACAGATTCCGGCAGATATGTGTATGCTTCTTTGTCCTTAGAAATTATTCTGCCTAAAATCGGAAGAACTTTATTGAAGTAAAACATATATAGACTTTTAACGAGTTTATTTTTTGGTAATCTAAATTCTAGAATTGTTACCTTCCCATTTGGTTCAAGCACATTGTAGAAAGACTCAAAGCCTTTTTTAATATCGTAAAAATTTCTTACACCGAATGCGACTGTAATATTAGTAAAAGTCTCTTCTTTCAATGGTATAAATTCAGCAACCGATTGAACTAAATATCCTTTGCTCCAATCAACTTTTTCATTAAAGTATCCGAGCATATTTTTACTCAGATCAACTCCAACAATTTTAGATACACCCATTTTTTTTGCTGCAATTGAGAAATCTCCCGTACCGCAAGCAACGTCAAGCAGTTTTGTATTTTTATCTACACCGCTAAGTTTAAGTGCTTTCTTTCTCCAATAGAAGTCAATACCTAAACTCAAGAAATGATTAAGGAAATCATACTTTGGCGAAATTGCATCAAAAATTCTTTTAACTTGAGTTTTCTTATCCATAAATTTCAATTCAGATTAGGGTAACTAAATTCTTCCTTGTTATTTCTTCTCTGCCACCAGTTAAAAATTGGTTTAGCAATTACAATTGTTAAGATCATAAATGCAATACCGCCAATCAGATCAATTACATAATGATAACGTAAATAAACAGTTGAGATGATCAGTAAAGTTCCATCGACTAAGAAAAATATTTTATTCTTTGATTTCAACTTAACTCCCAAATACATTATAATTAAAGTCATTTGGGTGTGACCGCTTGGGAAAACATCACGCTGTACAACGTCAATTGGGTTTACAGTTCCATTGGGAATAGATTCACCTATGTTAACAATTTCTCTTAGAACATTTGTGAGAAACAAACCGGGAAGCTCAATATTTTTAGCACTAAAGTCATGCAGAGTAAAACGAGGCCCCACAGCAGGAAGTAAAAAATATCCTAAATAAGAGAGGAAAAATCCTAGTACAACTGCAAAAATTATAAAGTTAAATTTATTGTATTCATTCTTTCTTTGGAATTCAATGCCCAAAATTATTGGTAAAAGAAAAAATGTAGCGTAAGCTATTTGTAAAATCTCTGTTAATATAGGATGAGAAAATTGATATAAATAAACAGTTGGATCAGCGCCGAAAATAAATCTATCAATTGAAATCAATAGATTATCATAATCAACGGTTCTTATTGCGCTAAGTAAAACATAAACTTCCTTGAAAGTTAAAAATATTAGTGGAATTACATAATAATAATGTGCAATCATCCAATATTTATTTTTGGATCTATTAGCTTTGCTGCTAATCCAAAAAATGAAAATAAAAAGCAAAAAATTATAACCAATTAATAACAACCATTCATCAATTATTGAGCTATAAACCAATGTTATAATTGTTAATAGGATGTAGAATATTACTACAATCAGATCAATTGGGTTGATATATTTAAAGTAATTTTTCAGAATTGCCATTAGAAGAAATAGACTATTACGATTGTAAGATAAGTAAATAATCCCAAAATATCATTTGAAGTAGTAACAAAAGGACCGGTAGCTATTGCCGGGTCCACATCAAATTTATTAAGGACTAGAGGAATAGAAGCTCCGACTATTGTAGCCATTACTATAATAATCATTAATGAAACTGTTAGTACTAAAGCAAATGCTAAAGATAGTTCATCTCTAGAAAAAATAAGTAAAACCGAAGAGAGCAATATTGAGCTTAACACTATTCCATTGAGTACTGAAACTAGAAATTCTTTCCCAATACTGCTGAAGCTTTCTTGCTTCCAAATGTCACCGGCGCTAATTCCTCTCACCATTACAATCGCCGCTTGTGTCCCTGTACTTCCACCCATAGCCATTACAACTGGGATAAAAAATGTTGCTACAAATATTTCCTGAATATAAGCTTCATAGCCTCTTAATACTAATGCCGCTAAAAGTTCCATCACAAGTGCGACCATAAGCCATGGTAGTCTGATTCTAGATATTTTAAAGATAGAATCACTTATTTCTTCCTCTTCGGTTAAACCTGCAATTTTCTGCATATCCTCGGAGGCTTCTTCCTGGATAACATCCTGAATATCATCGAAAGTAATTCTTCCGAGCATTCTTCTATGTTCATCAACAACGGCAATTGAAACAAGGTCATACCTGTTCATTATGTTTGCAACTTCTTCCTGATCCATTTCAGGTGTAACAAACATTAAATCTTCTTGAATTACAGAGTTTACCTTTTTCTGAAGCGAATTAATTAAGAGGGACTTTAGTGTTACAATTCCCAATAATTCATCATTACCTTTTAACACATAAATATGATAAATATGATCAAATTCCTCGGCATTTTTTCTTACTTCAGCAATTGCATCTTTTATTGTAGCATTACTATCAACATAAACATAATCACCCGTCATTATACCGCCGGCACTATCTTCGGGGTATTTTAATAACTCCTTAACAAATTCAGAATCCTCTCTATCAATATTTCTTAGAACTTGTCGGGCAACCTGTTCAGGCAAATCACTAACAATATCTGTAGCATCGTCTGTATAAAGTTCATCAACAATATCGGTAATAGTTTTTACATCAATTTCTTTTAGTATTTTTTCACGAAGGTTTTCATCAATCTCTGTTACAACTTCACCAGCAGTTTTGGTGTCAAGAATTAAAAAAGCATAACGGGCGCTTTCCAAATCAATATGATTTATTATTTCTGCAATATCGGCGGGATGCAGATCTGCAAAGATATTTAATAAACTTTTCTCGGCACCATTTTTAATTAAAGAGGTGATATTTTCTAAAAGTTCATTATCAATCTGAAGAATAGTTCTAATATTTTTTATTTCGTTTTCTTCAGTCATTTTTGAGTTTGAATATACTTTGTTAAGGTTATAAAATCTTCGATGTCGAGCTCTTCGGCTCTTTTGGTTAATGAAAGTTCTAAGTTAGAAAAATCACAATCTTTAAATATACTATTCCTTAAAGAATTATTTAAGGTTTTTCTTCTATTCCCAAAAGATGCTTTGACAACTTTTATAAATAGGTTTCTTTCAACATTGGGATCTTCTTTTTTCATAAAATCAAAATGAACAATTGCTGCATCAATATTTGGTCTTGGTAAAAACACATTTGGCGAAACTTTTTGAATAATTCTCGGCTGTGCGAAATAGTTAAATATTATAGTTAAAATTCCATATTCCTTTGTTCGCTTAGATGCCACAATTCTTTTGGCAATATCATGAGGTAGAATAAAAACCGCTTCACTTATTAGTTTTTTTTCACTTACTAATTTAAATAAAATGTCTCCAATTAAATTGAAAGGAATATTCCCAATAATTTTGATTGGAAAATCTATATTGAGTGATCGTAATTCAAACTTAATAAAATCAGCCTCAATTAAATTTAACTTAGGGAAGCTATTTTTGAGCTCAAAGATCACACGACTATCAATTTCCACAGCAGTAAGATTTTTAATGGCTCTAAATAATTCATTCGTTATAAATCCTTTCCCCGGTCCAATTTCTAATACGGAATCAGTAGTAACTAAATTTAGGGTCTGAATCATTTTCTGAACGATGTTTTTATCAATCAGATAATTCTGACCAAATTTTTTTAGCGGTTTTATTCCCATAACTTTAAAAACATTGATTTTTTTATAATTTAATCAGAAAAAAATATTAATTTCAAATCAAAATACTAATAAAAAACTATTAGGAGTTAAATTTGAAAAAAGAATTTGTAATTACAATCGATTTAGGCGGAACTAAAATATTAACTGCTCTAATCAATAAAAAAAAGCAAATTGTTGATCGTGTGAAAATGCCGACCGATGCGAACAAGGGTCCGAAATTTATTGTTGAGTGTATTGCAAAATCGGTAAAAGAGTTAATTGAAAAAACAAAGATCAGCGAAAAAAGGATTAATGCATTATCGCTTGGAGTTCCGGGTACAGTAAATCCTAAAAGCGGGATTATTTCGGTTGCACCTAATTTGAATGTAAGAAATTTTAACATTAAGAAAGAGTTGCAGAAATACTTCAAAATACCCGTATTCTTAGAAAATGATGTTAACATGGCCGGATTGGGAATTAAAATTTTTGAATACAATAATAAAGTTAATAATATGCTTGTTGTTTTTGTCGGTACCGGCATTGGGGGTGCACTATTCTTTGACGGTAAACTTTATAGAGGCTCTTCATTTTATGCCGGCGAGATTGGTCACATGAAAGTTAACTCTGACGGTTCCTTCAGTACTGATCCAAAAAGTGCAACTTTTGAAAATATTGCCAGCAGAACTGCAATTGTTAACTCAATAATTCAAAAATCTTCATCAACCAAAACTTCACTTAAAAATATAATTGATGCCGAAGAGAAAATAAAAAGTAAAACTCTTGCCAAAGCATTAAAAAATAAGGATGAACTAGTTACGGAAGAGATGGAAAAAGCTTGCGATACAATTGGAACTGTGCTTGGCAGTTTAACAACTTTATTAAATCTTGATACAATTGTACTCGGTGGGGGAGTTGTTGAAGCTAATGAGAAATTTATGCTGACCAGAATTAAAAAATCTTTTTCTGATACAGTTATTGAATCAGCAGGAAAAATTGTAAAGATAACAGCGACTAAATTAGGTGATGATGCACCTCTTTACGGCGGTATGGCTTTAGCAGAAGAATTCCTTAATAAATAAAAAAATGAAGAAATTTATATTACTTTTTTATTTATTCCTTTTTGTTTCTTGTTCTCAGCGGAATGATAAAGAACAAAAAATTTTTATCTCAGTAGATTACTGGGGAAAATATTTTACTAATTCTGAAGTTGAAGGAACATTCGTTTTAACAAAATTAAATTCAGATTCATTATTAGTTTTCAATCCCAAGAGGGCGAAAAAAGCATTTCTGCCGGCATCAACCTTTAAGATTCCAAACTCGTTGATTTCGCTTGAAAGCAAAGTAATTGCTGATGAAAATGAAATCATTAAATGGGATGGTGTTACAAGGTTTTATGATAAATGGAATGCAGATCAAAATCTAAAATCAGCGATTAAATATTCTTGTGTCTGGTTTTATCAAGAATTAGCAAGAAGAGTTGGCAAGGAAAAAATGCAGTTTTATCTGGACACTCTAAATTATGGAAACAGTAAAATGGGAGCTGATGTTGACAAGTTTTGGTTGGAAGGGGATTTGAAAATTTCTGCAGTTGAACAAATCGAGTTTCTTACACAATTCTTGAATCGTGATTTACCTTTTTCTGATAGAAATTTTGATATTGTTGAAAAAATATTGCTGGTTGATTCTACTGAAAATTATAGACAGTTTGCTAAAACTGGTTGGGGAGGAGATGACAACAATCAAGTTGGCTGGTATGTTGGATTTGTAAAGAATAATTCCGGGACTTCGATATTTGCATTAAATATTCATATTAAATCGGACAAAGATGCCGAGCAAAGAAAATTAATTACAAATGAAATTTTAAAGCAAGAAAATATTATCAGGTAATTATTCCCAATTAATTTTCAGGAAAAGAAATTTTCTATCTTTTTATTATATTTTCTAATCTTTCTGTTTATTTATTTCTTCCATTACTCGTTCCAATTCATCATGAATTATTGCCCATTCATCATAGGTTTGTGCGAGCTCTGTTTTAACTTGTTCATATTCAATCTTGTTCTGTTTCGCAAGTGTCGGATTTGAGTAAACCTCTTCTTTTGCAAGATTTGTTTCAAGCTGAAGTTTTCCAATCTCTAATTCTTCAATTTTGATTTCTAAGTTATTGATTGAACTCTTCATTTTTTTTGTCGCTAAATGTTCATGCTGTCTTCTTTCGGCCTCTAGTCTTTTTTCATCTTTTCTGTTAAACTTTTTAGTTTCATTCTTTTTTATTTCATCAAATTCCGTTTCATCGAACTCTTGACTCTTTCTTAGGTAGTAATCAATTCCTCCAACAAATTCCTTAATATTTTTATTTCTTACTTCAACTACTTTTGAAACTATCGGTTCAAGAAAATCAATGTCATGAGAAACAATTATTAAAGTTCCATTAAACTCCATTAAAGCATTTTGTACAATTTTTTTTGATTCAAAATCTAAATGGTTTGTTGGCTCATCTAATATTATAGTATTTGCTTTTGTAAGCAAAACTTTTGCTAATGCAACTCTACTTTTTTCTCCGCCCGAAAGGACTTGAATTTTCTTAAATACATCTTCACCATGAAAGAGAAAAGCTCCCAAAACTGTCCTAAGTTGTCCGGTAGTATTCTCTGAGTCACTTTCGGCAATTTCTGTTATTATATCATTTCCAACATTCAGGTTATCAACCACATCTTGGGCATAAAATGAAACCAAGGTGTTATGACCAAATTCAACATGCCCTAAAGTAGGCTCTAATCGGTTTGAAATTATTTTTGCTAAAGTAGTTTTGCCCGCACCGTTTGGTCCGACAAGAGCAATTTTTTCTCCTCTTTCGATTTGGAAATCTACATTTTGCAGCACCAAATTATCTTCATAGGATTTTGATAGACTTTTTACCTTAATTGGAATAATTCCACTTGGCTTAGTGTCAAAAAATCTAAATCTTATTTTGTTTTCACTATCTGATAATTGAATTCTTTCTATTTTTTCAAGCTGTTTTACCCTACTCTGTACTTGTTTTGCTTTTGTGGCTTTATATCTAAAACGCTCAATAAACTGCTCTGTTTGTTTTATCTTTTTTTGCTGATCAGCGTATTCTAATTTTAATCTTTCGGCACGTTCATTCTTGAAAGTTAGATAATCGTTATAGTTGCCTTTGTAAAAAGTTACATTATTGTTATAGATTTCTAAAGTCTTACTGCAGATATTATTCACAAAATATCTATCGTGACTAACCAAAATAATTGCCCCGCTGAAAGATTTTAGAAATTTAACTAACCATTGCAATGAATCAATATCAAGATGATTTGTTGGTTCATCAAGCAGAAGTATATCATTTTCGGAAATTAAAATTTTGGCAAGCTCAACTCTCATCTGCCAGCCGCCGGAAAGCTCTGATGTTTTCTTATCGAAATCATCTTCTAAGAATCCAAGCCCCATAAGAATTTTTTCAATTTTAGAATCTATCTCATAGTAACCGAGTTTTTCTTTCTTATCGTTTAATTCACCTAATTTTAGAACTAACTTATCATGATCTTCTTTTGACAAATTAAGATCTTCTAACTTTAAGTTTATTTCTTTTTCCGAATTAATAATCTCGTTAATAAAATCAATCGAATTTTTAACTTCATCGAAAATTGTATTGTTGGTTTGCGAAACAAGTTCTTGGGGGAGATAACCAATCCTTATACTCTTCATGAACTGAACTGATCCGTCTTCTTGGGCTTGCTGACCAGAAAGTATTTTTAGGAACGTAGATTTTCCTGTTCCGTTCGAACCAACCAAAGCAATTCTATCGTTTGGTGAAATTTTTAAGTTTACGTTTTCAAAAAGGTAAAAACCGGTAAACTGAACTGAGAGATTTCGAATATCGATCATAGAGCAAAAATACTATTTTTTTATGACCGCAAATTTTGCATGGCCAACTTCGTTTGCTTCGGAATCGAATGCAACCACTAAATACACACCGCTTGCTATTTGTCTTCCGTTAAAATCTCTGCAATCCCAATAAGTAGTTTTGCCGCCAATCGCTCTAAACTCATTAATTAAGTTTCCGGAAATATCTAAAATTTTTATTTCGGAATTTTCAATCAGTCCATCAATGATAATGTTAGTGTTAGTTGTAACGCTCAATGCAACGGGATTTGGATAGACAAATAACTCGGAATAATTTTCATTTGGTTCATTGAACATTGTTGAAATTGCAGTAACGCCAAAGTCAGTTCCGGCATAAACAATTCCGTTTTTTTTATCCATTGCCAAACTTTTAATATTATCAGAAGGAAGCGGGGAATTTGATTTATTATAATTGGCTAGTAGAAAAGAACCATCAGAACTTGTCAAGAAGATTCCTTTTTCGGTCCCAAACCATTTTTGATTAAGTGGATCAACCACAAGACAGTTAATTGTTTGCTGTCGCATAGCAAAATATTGATCCCCCCTTACAAAAGAGGGATCAGAAGTATTTGGGATTACATCAACGCCAACACTTGTTCCAATAATTAACTCACCAAATTTGTCAATCGCCAAGGCTCTAACGTCTCTATTTCTTAATCCGTTACTTTGGTTCAGCTTTCCCCATATGTCATCTGAGAGATTTTCAAGTGTCCCATTCTCATTGAAGTAATATAAACCGTCGGTCGCTATGTCACCATTAAAATCGCCCGTAAACCATTTAGTGTTATTTTCATCAATTATCAGATTTATTATATTTACAATTGAAGGAGAAAGAGGAGAATCAAATTCATAACTTATTATATTGTTGTCCGGTGTAATTACACTGATTGGTTTTCTATCAGCTGCCCAGTAGTTCAATAGCCAGGTATTTCCGTCGGTATCTTCTTGAACATTGTTAATTACAAGAAACGAATTCTCATTGGGAATACCAATTAAATCGGTAGTCAAATCATCATAAACTTCATACTCGCCATCCTCATATTTTACAAAACCGCGCCCCCAAGTTGAAAGATACACTGCATCATCGGATGAAGACACTATATGAAAATCATTAATTCTAAATTTAGAGTTTGATTCTTTGCTTATTGTTTGCCACTTCTCTCCATCAAATTTTAAAACACCTATTCCATTATTATCTTTCCCGGTAGCTGACCAGAGATTCCCTTCATTATCTACAGTAATACTTATAAACGAATTGGTTTCGGGTGCATTTGGTTTAAGGGTTTTATTCTCAGAACCATTTTGCTGTATAAGACCTTTATTGGTCCCAATAAAGGGAGATCCATTATTGAAGATCAATTTTTGTAAAAAAGAATTCTCTGCACTATATGTTACTTCATCAGTTTGATTAAATTTATGTATTGTTGTTAAAAGCACAGAATAAAGTGATTCATTTTGAACTTCAAAATTAATTACATCAAAATTATCATAAAGTAATTGTTCCCAAATCCCTGAATTAAGTCTATAAACTCCGTCATTTGTTCCAATATGTAGCTGATTTTCATACTCGGTTAATTTATAGATTGTGTTAACTGGAATATTAATGCCTATACTATCATTCGCCCATGATTCGGGTGCAGATAAATTATTAAAACCTGTTTTCTTTCTGGCAATGCCAGCTTGAGTAACAACATAAATTGTATTCCCAATGAAAATATTTTTTACTGGAGTTTCACTCGTGAAATCCCCAAACTTTAAGATGCTGTCAAAAAATGAGAGATCATTTGTGTTAATTAACGAAAGTCCAAATTCTGTTGAAACAAATGCAGTATCGCCGCTGATCTGAATATCATTTATTCGTTTATTGTTTTTATCGGTCTTATATATTTGAAGAATCGTTTTGACTTCATTTGTATTTGGATCAAGAACATTAATGAATCCTTCAAGTGTTCCGATCCAAATTTTATCTTTTTTATCTATTGCTACTGAAGTTATAGAATGACTAGATAAATTCTCGGATTTTGTATAAAGCTGATAACTGCTATCAGAAATTGAAAAACTAAATACACCGCCATTTGTTGCTGCCCAAACTACATCATTCCTAATCTCAAGATCTTTAATATCTTTCATATCGGTATAATTTTGCCAGCCAATTACTTGCTGTCCAATAACTGAATAAGATACCACCAACAAAAGCAATAAAATTTTATTCATCTTTCCTTCATTTATTCTTCAAGATAAAAAATTTTGTAACGATATGAAGTCTAAATAATAATGACCTTAACCGGCAATTTTATTTTGTGCCATCTTTCTAATGTTATCGACAACAGATTTGGAAATCGTATATTTACCAAAATTATCTTGATCATTTCTAAATCCGCCGTGGAAATCTGAGCCACCGGATTCGAGCAGACAATATTGATTTACAATACCCCTATAAAATTTCTGTTGCGACCGTCTATGCGATGAGTGAACAACCTCGATTCCATCAATACCTAATTGAATAAGTGAGGTTAAAATTGATTCTTTCATCTTACCAGGATGCGCAATAAAAGCAAGTCCGCCAGCATCATTTATAATTTTAATTGCGCTTAGAGGAGACACATGAATTTTTTTCTCGTGAGCCAGAGCTCCATCACCAATAAATTTATTGAAAGCAGTCTGATAATTTTTCACAAATCCTTTTTCAACCATTACATTTGCAATATGCGGTCGACATATTGGTGAATTTTTAGAAATCTTTTGAACTTCTTTAAGTTTTATCTCAATTCCAACCTTACTAAGCTTATTTAAAATTCGTTTGGCTCTTTCAAGTCTTTCATTTCTAAAAAATTTAAGATATTTATTAAGCTCAGTATCATTATAGTCAATAAAATAACCTAAAAGATGCACTTCTTGTCCTTCAACGTCGGTACTTATTTCCAAACCGGGAATAACTTCAATCCCTATTTTTGCTCCGTATTTTATAGATTCTTCAATTCCATCGACATTATCATGATCGGTGATAGCAATTATTTCAATGTTTTTTTCTTTGGCAAGATTTAATAGTTCTTTAGGCGAATGGGCTCCATCAGAGTATAATGTATGGGTATGTAAGTCAGCTTTTTTATTCAAATTAGTACTACTTTCTTAATATTATTAATTATAGAAATGTACATATTTTTATTGAGGATTTCACATTATTAGTTAAAATTTAATGGATCCGGTTTTTTCTTATCGCCGAACTTAATTAAAAAATTATAGTTTAATGAAAATACGCAGAAAGCTAAAACCTAGGATTTTTTCTTAAAAAAGTAAGATTTCATACTTTTTGATGCATAATTAAAATCTCTTAATTGTAATTAAATTTCCAAAGTATTATCTTTCATAAATGTAAATTATTTATTAAATCTAAATCTTAAGGAGTAAATTAAATGGCAATCAAAGTTGGAATTAATGGTTTTGGTAGAATAGGAAGACTTGTATTTAGAAGATGTATGGAATTAGGTGGTTTTGATTTTGTTGGAATTAATGATCTAACAGACGCAAAAACATTAGGGCATCTTTTAAAATACGATTCAGTTCATGGTCAATTTAAAGGAACCATAAAAGTTCAGGGTAACAACCTTATTGTTAACGGTGATAAAATAAAAATTACTGCTGAACGTGATCCTAAAAACTTAAAGTGGGGTGAATTAGGAACTGATGTTGTTGTTGAATCAACCGGCGTTTTCAGAACTCAAGAAGCATGCATGACGCACATTAACAATGGTGCAAAAAAAGTAATCCTTACTGTTCCTGCGAAAGGTGAAATTGATGCAACAGTTGTTTTAGGTGTTAATGATAAAGTTCTAAAAGCTAAGCACAGAGTTGTTTCAAATGCTTCTTGTACAACAAACTGTTTAGCCCCAATGGTTAAAGTTCTTAACGATACTTTTGGTGTTAAACAAGGTTTTATGACAACAATTCACTCATATACTAATGATCAGAGAATTTTAGATTTACCGCATTCAGATTTAAGAAGAGCAAGATCAGCTGCTGTTTCAATTATTCCGACAACAACCGGTGCTGCAAAAGCAGTTGGTATTGTTATTCCTGAGTTAAAGGGGAAATTAGACGGTATGGCAATGAGAGTTCCAACTCCCGATGGTTCAATTACTGATTTGGTTGCAATACTTAATAAAAATACAACCGTTGAAGAAGTTAACGCTGCATTCAAGAAAGCGGCTAAAGGTAAACTTAAAGGAATCTTAGAATATACAGAAGATCCAATTGTGTCAGTAGATATAATTGGAAATTCTCACTCAAATATTTTTGATTCACTTTCAACAATGGTTCAAGGCAACATGGTTAAAGTTATTGGATGGTATGACAATGAATATGGTTATTCATCCAGAGTTGTTGATTTAATGAAAAAACTTATAAAGTAGGTTGTGCTTATTGTTTAATTTAAGACGCAGTTAATTTATTATCTGCGTCTTTTTTTTATATTATTATAGTTTAATTTTAATTCTAAAAAGTGTTTATTTAAGAGTTAATTTGATTGGAGATAAAATGGAGAAATTATTTATTGAAGACCTTGATTTAAATGGTAAAAAGGTTTTAGTTAGAGTTGATTTTAATGTTCCACTTAATGAAGATTTAGAAATTACTGATGACATTAGAATAACCTCTGCGTTGCCGACAATTAAAAAGATTATTGCCGATGGCGGTTCTGCAATTTTGATGAGTCACTTAGGCAGACCAAAAGGTGAAGTTAATTCAAAATTCAGTCTGAAACCCGCAGCTAAGAGATTAAGCAAGTTGCTTGGTCAAGAAGTTAAATTTGCCGATGATTGCATTGGTGAATCCGTAAAAAGATTGGTTTCTGAGTTAAAAGAAAAAGAAGTTCTACTTTTAGAAAATTTAAGATTTCATGAAGAAGAAACTAAGAATGATCCACATTTTGCAGAACAATTAGCTGAGTTTGGTGATGTTTATGTAAACGATGCTTTTGGATCAGCTCACCGCGCGCATGCTTCAACAGAAGGTGTTACAAAATATATCGATAAATGTGCTGCTGGGTATCTGATGAAGAAAGAACTTGATTATCTTGGCAATGCAATTGCTAATCCTCAAAGACCGTTTACAGCAATATTGGGTGGAGCAAAAATTTCCGGTAAAATTGATGTTATTCAAGAGTTAATGGGGAAGGTAGACAATCTTATAATTGGCGGCGGAATGGCTTACACATTCTTTAAAGCCCAAGGTTATGAAATTGGAACTTCACTTTTAGAAGAAGATAAAATTGATTTGGCTAAAGAAATATTAGAAAAAGCAAAAAGCAGCAACTTTAATTTTATGCTTCCGGTTGACGTCAGAATTACATCCGAGTTTAATAATGATTCACCATCAGAGATTGTGGACATTGACTCAATTCCGGCAGATAAAATGGGATTGGATATTGGTGACAAAACAATTGATAAATTCAAAGAAGTGATTGTAAAAAGCAAAACAGTTGTATGGAACGGACCAATGGGTGTATTTGAATTTGAGAATTATGCTCATGGAACAAATGCAATTGCAGAAGCTTTAGTTGAAGCAACCGAAAAAGGTGCAGTTACTATAATTGGTGGTGGTGATTCAGCAGCGGCAATTAAAAAAGCCGGTTTAGATGATAAAGTATCTCATGTTTCAACAGGAGGAGGCGCTTCCTTAGAATTTTTGGAAGGGAAAGTATTACCGGGTGTTGCGGCTCTAACAGACAAATAAATTGCTGATGATATTAACATGTCGGAATGACGAGTTGAGAAATTTCTGAAACCTTTCTTACGTAAAGTAGTCTAACATAAAAACCTCAAATTGCTTGAGGTTTTTATTTATATTTAAAAATTGACTTTATTAACATTAATTTATCACAAATATTAGGTTTTTTAATGGCATCTAATGAATACAGACCAAAAGGTTTCGGAGGATTTAGTTTTTTCCCTCCGGTAATTAAAAATCTTTTGATCATAAATGGTATAGTATTTTTTATCTCTATAATTGCCCAGAATATAGTGATTGGAGATACACTACTCGACAATATTATTACAAGGTACTTTGGACTCATTCCTTTTAGCAATCCTGTTTGGTCATTTTACCCTTGGCAACTAATTACTTACCAATTTCTTCACGGTGGATTTACTCATATCTTTTTTAATATGCTTATGCTCTGGATGTTTGGGATGGAAATTGAAAATATTATGGGATCCCGTAAGTTTTTAATTTTTTATTTGCTTGCGGGAATTGGTGGTGGTTTACTTCAATTAGTGATAGGTACAGGTGCAGGAGCAATTATTGGTGCTTCCGGTGCAGTATTTGGAGTTATGGTTGCGTTTGCAATGTTTTTCCCTGATAGAATGATTTATATTTACTTTTTATTCCCTGTTAAAGCTAAATATTTAATTGTTTTCTTAATGGTTATTGAATTTTTATCAGTTGGCAACGGAAGTTTTGTAGCTCACTTAGCTCATTTAGGTGGTGCAGTGGTTGGTTTCTTATTCATTATGGCTGATAGACAATACAATTTTAATTTTGATAGATTCTTTGATATGTTCAAAGGAAATAAGACATTTTCAAGTAGTAGTGATGATTTACCAAAGCGAAAATCACCTTTTAGTTTTGGAAAAAGACAAGTGGAAGATGCAGATTTTTATGAAATAAATAACAGCAGAAATTCATCAGAAAAAGTTGATCAAGCCGTAATTGATGAAATTCTTGATAAAATAAGTAAAAGTGGTTATCAGAATCTTACAGAAAAAGAAAAGAAGATTTTATTTGAAGCCAGTAAGAAAAATTAGTTTTCTAGTTATATTATTTATCACTACCCTTTTAAGTTGTTCCAATGATAATGAAATTGAACTAGAAAAACTGTCAAAGGTTTATGTTGATCTTCTTGTTGTAGAAGATTTTTATAAAGATACTGATTCTCTTGAGTTAAAACGGGATGAAGTATTTTCAAAATATTCATTGACAGAAGCTATTTACGATAGCAGTTTTAAGAAATTTGAATACGATTCGGAGAAGTGGGAAATGTTTTTTGATTTGTCGAATGCCTATCTTGATTCTCTGAAAAAGGATATTACTCCTGAGAAGAAACCGAAGCCGCAAAGATTGCTTTAACTACTCTTATTGTTGAATAACTTATTTTTGAAGAAAGTTTTTGCTTAATTTCTTTTATATCCTCATTCAAATCTTCAATTTTTTCTAAAATCTCATCAAATTCATTTTTAGGGATTAACTTTTCATAGTTACCCTTTGGATTATAGCCAACAATACTTTCAATCTGCAACGATACAATTGATTCCGGCAGTTTTAGAAGGTTTGAGATTTCTTTTAACGAATAGCCTTTTGTTACCAATTTATAAGTTTGAACAATATGTTTTGGCAGATCTAATAGTTTCTTTTCACTATCAGTTTTTTGGTCTTGTTCAGCAATACACTCTAATATTTCAATCCCAAGTTTATTATACATCCGCTGATTGAATCCATCAATACTTAATAATTCAGATGTCGTTTTCGGTTTTATCTTTGCAACATTTCTTAAAATTTTATCGGAACAAATTATATCGGGACTTTGAGAAAATTTCTTGGCGGCAATATTTCTTTCTTCTCTAAGTAAATTAAATAGTTCAAGGTTAGATTCATACTCATGAGTTGTAGAGTTATTACTTTCAGCGCCCTCTAATTCCTCAATCGGATCAAGGAATAATTTACCATTTATTTCTTTCAACACTTTCTTAACTAATAAAAACCTAATATTGGTTTCAATTTCATCTGAACTATAGTGCAAACAAGATTGATAAGTGGAAATTGTTTTGGCAATTTGAGATTTTGAACTTCCCGTCAAAATTCCAATCAGTCTGGTATGTAAAAGTCCACCCGAAAATTCTTTTAACGTTCTAATAATAATTTCACTAATATATTCATTATAAATCTGATCGCCTGAATTTATATTTTTACAATTATCGCACTTCTGGCATGAGTAATCCTCTACATTTTCACCAAAGTATTTCAATATAAATTTAAATCTGCACTCATCTGTAAAGCAGTAATCAATTACCGCATACAGCTTATTTTTAGCATGTTTAATTTTTGAATTTATTTCTTCATAATTAAGATATAGGTCTTTGCTCGTTACACGCTCTCTAAGCATAATAAAGTTGTTAAGGTTGCTCGGCTGGTGCAGTTCAACAATTCCAATTCTATCTAAGCTTTCCAATTGGTAAATAAAACTACTTCTTCCAATATCAAGATTTTTTACAAGTCTGTGAATATCCAATTCAACTAAGTTCTTAAAAGCTGCAGAGCCATACATTTTCACAAGAGCAAGAATTAAATTCTGCAGCTCGGCATTTCTGATTTTTTTTACATATCCTTTAAGTTTGGTCTGATCAATTAAAAATTTGAAATTATAATTTATTTGCAAACTCGGATTTGCCGACAAAAAACCGCTCTGTTCCAAATTATTAATTGCTGAGTTAAGTAGATTATTATTAATTGATTTTGCAGCTAAAAGTTTTGTTAAACCATCATCAATCTGAAGCGGTTTATCAGTAATACTGTTTACCGCAATCATGTGGTAATCCAATAACGCATCATAACAAATTCTTATTTGCTCAACAGTCGGGTAATTTACTTTGATTAAATATTCTTGAATATTCTTATCTTTTTCTGAAAAGAATAAGTAAGTGTCTGCTTCATTTCCATCTCTGCCCGCTCTTCCAAATTCTTGGTAAAGATTTTCTATTGAGCCAGGAATATTATAATGAATCACCATTCCAATATTAGATTTATCAATACCCATTCCAAATGCATTGGTTGCAACAATTACACGCAGATCATCCTTAATAAAATCATCTTGTATAACTTTCCTTAATCCCGTTGTTAATCCTGCATGATAAAATTCAGCATTAATATTTTCCATCTTCAGAAATTCTGTTAGTTTTTCACAACTTTTTCTGGTTGATGTATAAATAATTGTTGGAGTTTTGTATTCCTTTAATAACTTAATTATACTTTTTTTCTTTTGATTTGTATGAATAACATTAAGTGAAATATTTTCTCGTTCAAAGCCATATACAAAAACAGAAGGGTCTTTAAATTCAAGTTGAGTAATAATATCATCTCTAACTTTGGGAGTTGCCGTTGCAGTAAATCCAGATACATTTTTTACTCCAATTGCTTTTGCAAATTTATTTATATTGCTAAAACTGGGTCTGAAGTTATGACCCCATTCACTTATACAATGTGCTTCATCAACAAACAAATATTCTGGGTTTGTACTCCGTAATCTTTCCACAAAAAAATTATTATTTAATTTTTCGGGGGCAATGAAGAGCATCTTTATTTTTTGATTTGCTAAATCATGTAGAACTTTTTCAGTATCTCGGTAGTCTAAAGAACTGTTGATAAATGCAGCGGAATATTTACTTTGATTTATTGAAAAAACTTGGTCCTGCATTAAAGAGATAAGTGGTGAGATGATAAGAGAATATGTCTCGGAAAGCATAGAAGGCAATTGGTAGCATAAGGATTTACCAGCTCCCGTAGGCATAACAGCAAGCACATTTTTTTTATCAAGAATTGCTTCAATTATCTCTTGCTGGCCCGGACGAAAATTATCAAAACCAAAGTATTGTTTCAGAGCTTTTTTTAGCATCAAACTAATAATTTCATATTATTAAAGAATAATTCTATCTTTGTTCTAAATTTAAGATAATTTGAAGTGAATAATGAATTCTGTTGAAGTTGTAAATCTAACCAAAATATTTAATACACAAGTATCTAATCATAGCATTACTGCTCTTGATAATGTTTCAATTTCCATTGATGACGGAGTAATTTTTGGATTATTAGGACCTAATGGTGCCGGGAAATCAACTTTAATGAATTGCATTGTGGGGTATTTACAGCCGGATAATGGTAAAATTTTACTTAATGGAGATGATACAAGTGAGCAAAGTCTGAAGTATAGAAAACATATTGGATATGTCCCTCAAGAGATAGCGCTTTATCAAGAGTTAACAGCAATGCAAAATCTTAAAATTTTTGGAAGTTTCTACAATCTTCAATCTAAAGTTTTAAGCGAACGAATTACGGCAGCTTTAAAATTGGTTCAGTTAGAAGATAGAAAAAATGATGTTGTGAAAAATTTTTCCGGTGGAATGAAACGAAGACTCAATATAGCTGTAAGTATTTTGCATGATCCTGAAATAATTCTATGTGATGAACCTACTGTTGGAGTAGATCCGCAAAGCAGAAACGCAATTTTTGAGATGCTTAAAGAATTAAATAAAAAGGGCAAAACAATTCTTTATACAACTCATTATATGGAAGAGGCCGAGCGTTTATGCAATAAACTCGCAATTATAGATAATGGAAAAATTATTGCTGAAGGGACGCTTTCAGAATTGGTAGCTTTATTAGATAAACGTGAAACTATAAAAATTAGAAAAGCTCCTGAATCGGAAAGAATGGCAGAATCACTAAAACAAATTGGTGAAGTCAATGAATCTGATTTTCACTTTGAAATTATTCCGCATAATGTGCAGATTTCAAATTCAGAATTGTTTAAAGACCTTGAAAATTTGAAACTACCTTCACATTTGCTAGAACTAAATCGAGCATCACTTGAGGATGTATTTTTAATGCTAACCGGCAGGAGTTTAAGAGATTGAAAAATATATTCAAACTTTTCAAGAAAGATTTAATTCGATTCCTATCAGATAAAACAGCCGTTATGCTGACCTTTTTAGTCCCGGCTGTTTTGATTGTAATCTTCGGAAGTATATTTGGAGGTGGAAGTGGAAGTAGAGGAAAGATTTCAATAATAGTTGTAAATGAAAGTGGTGTTGAATTAGCTGATTTTTTAGAATCTGAAATTGATTCAAGCAGTTCATTGAGAAGTGTAAAAAGTTATAAAGATGAGAATGGTAAAGAAATACAGATCACACATGAAAAAGCAAAAGAACTAGTTCAGAACGGTAATTATCCTGCCGCTTTAGTTTTACCGGATAATTTTTTTACAGATACCAGCAGTGCAATTATATTTAAATATTATTATGATCCAAGAAATGAAATTGAATCGCAATTAATTCAAGGGACAATACAAAAAACAATCTTCTCCAAGATACCAAAAATTTTTCCTCTTTTAATGCAGAGAGAAGCAAAATCATTTTTAGGTGAAACCTTATCTGACTCCTTTAATACTGATATAGCAAATATGATGAGTGAATATTTTGGCTCTGATAAAGAGGAATTACTAGAATCAATAACGAATTTTGATATCGTTGAACTTACTCAACAATCAGATACGAATACTGTTTCAGATTCTGAAGCTGACTTTATTAGCAACTTAATTAAATTTGATTCAGAGCAATTAGTTGGGACTGAAAAAAAGAATCCCGGCGTAACAAGAATTGTGGGTGGCTGGGCAATTATGTTTTTACTTTTTACATTAACAGGAACTGCGACTTCAATTTTTGAAGAAAAACAAGAAGGAACACTTAAAAGAATTTTTTGTATGCCAATTTCCAGGAATCAGTTTTTATGGTCTAAATATATTTTTGCAATTCTTCTTGGTATTGTCCAGCTCTCAGTTTTATTTTTGTTTGCATATTATTTGTATGATGTTGACATATTCTCAAATTTTACGAATTTGATGATAGTTATTTTCGCTTCAGCTGGAGCAGCGGTTGCATTTGGAATGGTTATTACTGCTATCGCAAATAGTCTAGCACAAGCTAACGGCATATCAACACTATTTATTCTGGTTATGTCGGCATTGGGAGGTTCTTGGTTTCCCGTTACATTATTTCCAGATTGGATGCAAGTAATTGCAAAGTTTACTTTAACATATTGGTCAGTTGAAGCATTTCTTCAAGTTTTATGGAGAGATGCTACTTTAAGTGAAATTGTTTTTCCTTATTTGATAGTTTTAATTGGAATTGCGATTGTAATTAATTATTTAGCACTTTATCTTTTCAGAAAAAGACAGGTGATTTAAAGTATGTCTAATTCAATTCAAGTTGAAAATCTTACTAAAATATTCAAAGCAAAAACAACAAGTAAAAATGGTATTGTGGCGCTTGATAATGTAACTCTTTCAATTGAGCAAGGAATTATTTTTGGTCTGCTTGGGCCTAATGGAGCTGGGAAAACTACCCTAATAAAAATTTTATTGGGAATTGTATTTCCCACAAGCGGCAAAGCAAAAATATTAGATGAAGATATTTCAAACTATCAAATCAGAAAGAGAATCGGATATTTACCTGAAAATCATAAGTTCCCAAATTACCTAACTGGCGAAGAGGTTATTATTCATTTTTCTAAACTTAATGGCTTTGAACTTGATAAAAAAACGCCTAAAATAACTGAAGTTCTTAATCTTGTAAAAATGGAAAAATGGAGAAAAGTTAAAATTAAAAAATACTCAAAAGGAATGCTTCAGCGACTTGGATTAGCCCAAGCATTTATTCATGATCCAGATTTAATATTTCTTGATGAACCTACTGATGGAGTTGATCCGATTGGAAGAAAAGAAATTAGAAATATTTTAATTGAACTTAAAAATAGAGGCAAAACAATATTTGTGAACAGCCACCTTTTATCAGAAGTTGAATTAGTGTCGGATAAAGTTGCAATACTTAATGAAGGCAAATTAGTTAAACACGGTACAGTTGAGGAACTGACAATCAATAAACAAATTTGTGAGATTAGGACCGAAACCACACTACCGGAAATTATGTTTCAAACATTAAAACAGAAATTTGCAGTTACCCAAGATAAAAACTTAATTACTCTTGAAATAACACATAATAATGATCTTAACAATTTTATGGATGAGTTAAGAAAGTTGAGTGTAAGTATTATTGGTGTTAACCAGAAGAAAAGCTCTTTAGAAGATACTTTTATTAAATCAGTCTCAGAGAAATAAAAATATATGAAGAATATTTTAGCAATATCAAATCTTACTGTAAGAGAAGCATTATCAAGAAAAATAATTGTGACATTTTTTGCTATCTCTACTTTTGTAATAATCATTTTTGCTTTACTTTTTGGCTTGGTACCATTTGAAGATTTAAGCGGAATGGTAAATGCAAACGGCAAAGATCCAATAAATATTGCCGGCGAAATTGTTAAGGGACTTAAACTTTTTGTTGTTGCGCCATTATTTGGTGGGGGCTTATTTTTGTCAATATTTTCAGCATCCAGCTTTATCCCAAACGCACTTGAGAAAGGATCTGCAGATTTACTAATTTCAAAACCAATCTCCAGAGCTCAAATAATTTTAGGGAAATTTTTAGGTGGAGTTATTATTGTCTTTGTAAATATCGCATATCTAATAGTTGCACTTTGGATTTTAATAGGACTTAAATTTAACATTTGGGATCTTTCATTTCTCTATACGGTATTTTCTATCACCTTCGCATTTGCTTCACTTTATTCTTTGATAATCTTAGTCGGTATCTTAACTCAAAGCTCAATTCTTGCTATGATGCTTTCATATCTTATTTTTTTCATTTTGTCGCCAATTCTAACTGCGAGAGATACTATTTCATCTTTCCTTAACAGCTCAATTGTGGAAGTTGTAATGGATGTTCTCTATTATATCATACCTAAAACATCAGAAATTGGTTCATTAACAACAGAAATCGCACTTGGTTATGGAGTTGATGATTACCAGCCTCTTGTCTCCACTTTTCTATTTTTAGTTCTCGTTCTTTATATAAGTATTATCATTTTTAGTAAAAAAGATTATTAAACTTTCGAAAATCTAGTTTTAAGTGAGTATTTTTGTGGTATGAATATTGACCCATTATCAATTACGATTTTTTAAAATTTATTTAAAGAATAAAACTATATGGCAGAAGACAAATTAAAACTTGAAGATTTACTAAAAGATGCAGCCCAAAACGAAAAGGGTTCTCAATTTGAATACGTTGCAATTATTGGTGCTGGAATTATGGGTCAAGGCATAGCTCAAACAGTTGCATCAGCTGGAATTGAAACTGTAATTATAGAAAAAGATGAAGCTCATTTAAAGAAGGCGAAAGCTCAATTAGAGAGTTCAATGAATCATGAAATTGAACGTTGGGCTATGACAGAGAGTGAAAAAAAAGTGATACTAGGTAGAATCAGATGGGAATTAGATATTAATGAGGCCAGTGATTGTGATATCATAATTGAGTCAATTCTTGAAAATTATCAACTAAAAAGAGTTCTCTTTAAAAAACTTGATGAAATTGCCAGCCCGGATACAATTCTTGTTTCAAATACATCAACATTAAGCTTGACGGATATTGCTCAAGTTACTACAAGACCTGAAAGAATTATTGGAATGCATTTTTTAAATCCAGTACCTAAAGTACTACTTGTTGAATTAGTAAAAGGAATGGATACTTCTGATGAAACTGTTGCAAGATCTAAAGACTTTGCAACAAAAATTGGTAAGACTGCAATTGAAGTTTATGAGTATCCAGGATTTGTAACAACTAGAGCTATTGTTCCATTATTAAATGAAGCTATGCATATTTTATTAGAGGGGATCGCTTCGGCAAAAGATATTGATACTGCGATGAAGCTTGGTTATAATTTTCAAATGGGTCCATTAGAATTGGCAGATTCTATGGGTTTGGAAGAAGTCTTAACTTGGATGGAACAATTATTCAGAACTTTGGGAGAGCCACGATATAGACCATGTCCCTTATTAAGAAAATTAGTCAGAGAAAGAAAATTAGGTAAGAAAACGGGTGAAGGATTTTTTAAATATGATATCGAAGGTCATATTATTCATAAAGATTAAGGAAGTTATTTAGTGAAAACATTAGTATTAAATTGTGGAAGTTCTTCAATAAAATATCAATTAATTGAAACTTCAACTGAAGAGACTCTTGCCAAGGGTCAAGTTGAACGAATTGGAATGAGCAGTGCTGTTTTAACACATCAGCCATTAGGCAAAGAAAAAATTAGAATAGTCGGTGAAATATTAGATCACTCAATTGCTATGGAATATGTGATTGCAGTTTTGTTGAGCCCAAATCACGGAGTAATAACAGATAGAAATGAAATTGATGCTGTTGGGCATCGAGTTGTTCATGGGGGAGAAACATTTTCAGGCTCAGTATTAATAACTGACGAGGTATTAAAAGCTTTGAAAGATAACATAGAATTAGCTCCATTGCATAATCCACCAAATTTAAAAGGTATTGCTGCAGCAAAAGAGCATCTTCCTAACATTCCACAATGCGGTGTTTTTGATACTGCATTTCATGCAGGAATGCCTCCTCATGCTTTCTTGTATGGCATCCCATACAAACTTTATAAGAGATATAAAATTAGAAGATACGGATTTCACGGAACCTCGCATAGATTTGTGGCACATAGAGCTGCTAAATTTCTTAATAAACCGATGGAAGAGTTGAAAATTGTGACTGCACATTTAGGTAACGGTGGAAGTATGGCTGCAGTGTGTAATGGAAAATCAATCGACACATCAATGGGATTTACTCCATTAGAAGGATTATTGATGGGCACTAGAAGTGGAGATTTAGATCCTTCCATTATTACTTATGTTATGGGCAAGGAAGAATTATCAATTTCTGAAGTTAACACAATGTTAAATAAACATAGCGGTCTTGCAGGTATCAGTGGAGAAAGTAGTGATATGAGGGAAATTGAGCAAGCTGTAGAAGAAGGCGATAAAAAAGCAACATATGCTTTTGATGTATTTAATTATAGAATTAAGAAGTACGTAGGTGCTTATGCAGCTGCAATGGGCGGAATTGATGCTCTTGTATTTACAGGTGGAATCGGAGAAAACTCTCCTAATGTTAGAAAAGCAGTTTGTTTGGGAATGGAATTTTTAGGAATGAATCTTGATCTTGAAAAAAATGAAAATCCTGAAGGTGAATGTAATTTAGCGAAAGATGGCTCTTCAACTCATATTCTTAGAATTCCAACAAATGAAGAACTAGTTATTGCAATGGATACTGAACAAATAGTAAAGAATAAATAATAGTAAAAAAATGTTATTCTGAGGAGTCCCGCCTTTTGGGACGATGTAAGAATCTCGCAATTTATTTTCTTATTTCAAATCAGTAGACTTATTAAAGCAATATTTAATTATTAATTATAGTTCAATTCTTAGTTTCTTCTTCCAATAAACACATTGGAATCTGAATAACAATTTTGTTTAGGCTGAACAAATAGAAAGATTGTATATTGGATCTAAAACTAAAAAATAAAGTTGTCCTAGTTACAGCATCAAGTACTGGTATTGGAAGAGCAGTAGCTGAACTGTTTTTAGGTGAGGATTCTAAAGTTGCAATCTGCTCAAGTAATATAGATAAGTTAAAAATAACCTCAGAAGAAATTAAATCAGTTTACGGCAAAGAGATTTTCTTTGTAAAATGTGATATTAACAAATTTGATGAGATAGTAAATACAGTAAAACTTGTCGAAGAAAAATTGGGTAACATTGAAATTTTGGTAAATAATTGCGGCGGACCAAAACCCGGTTTTTTTGAAAGTATGAGCGAAGAGGATTGGCAAAACGGTTTTGATCAAGTTTTAATGAGTGCAGTGAGATTTACAAAATTGGTCCTACCAAAAATGAAAGAAAAAAAGTGGGGACGAATAATTAATATTACATCAATTACCGTTAAACAGCCCATTGATAATTTATTACTTTCTAATTCATACCGAAGCGCAGTCACAGCTTTTGCAAAAACATTGTCCAATCAAGTTGGTCAATTTAATATAACTGTCAATAATGTCGCGCCTGGATTAACATTAACAGGAAGATTAGATGAATTAGCAAAGCTGCGCGCCAAAGATGCGGGTATTAAAAAAGAAGAAATGCTCCAGAAAATGGCAAATGATATTCCACTTAAAAGATTAGCAACTCCAGAAGAAATAGCTTCAGCGGTAATTTATTTATCCTCAGAAATTGGAGGATATATTACTGGTCAAACAATTGTCGTTGATGGGGGATATATTAAATCAACTTATTGAGAAAAATTAGTAACTAGTCATTTCGAACGAATGTGAGAAATCTCAAGATAATATTGTTTGACTTTATGAATTCACATAATTAGATAATAGTTTTCCTCATAAGTAGAGGACTCAAATATGATAAAAGAATTAGACCTTTCCATTACTCCGGATTTCATTCATGATTACGATTATCTCAAAAATCTTTCAGCAAAAAAACTTAAAAAAAATTTTAATGAAATTAACACAGTCAAAGTTCTAAAGCGTTCAATTGATGCACGCAAATCTCCAATTTTCAGAATTCGAGTTTTAGTTTTTATTAATGAAAGTCCGACAGAAGAAAAGCATAATTTTAATTTCAAACCGGTTAGATCAAATAAAAAGGTAATTATTATTGGAAGCGGTCCTGCGGGATTATTTGCTGCTTTACGATCAATTGAATTAGGAATTAAACCAATAGTTCTTGAGAGGGGTAAAAATGTTAGAGACAGAAGATTTGATTTGAAATCGATTATGAGGGATGGTATTGTTAATTCCAATTCAAACTATTGTTTTGGTGAAGGAGGTGCAGGGACTTACAGCGACGGTAAACTATACACCCGCTCCAATAAACGAGGAAATGTAAAGAGAATTATTGATATTCTTATATATCATGGTGCAAATGAAGATATTAAAATTGATGCACATCCTCATATAGGTTCAAATAAACTCCCCCAAATTATACAAGAAATAAGAGAAACCATTCTAAAGTGTAACGGAGAAATTCATTTTGGGAAAAAGGTTACTGATTTTATTATTAACAATAATAAGATTGCTGGAGTGATGGTTAATAATGATGAAGAGATTATTGGTAAATCAGTAATATTAGCAACTGGTCACTCTGCTCGAGATATATATGAAATTTTTAGAAAAAGAGAATTAGCAGTTGAGGCAAAACCTTTCGCCATGGGTGTAAGGATTGAACATCCTCAAGCGCTTATTGATTCAATTCAGTATCACTCAAAAACTCGTCATGAAAATTTACCAGCATCAAATTATAGTTTGGCTTGCCAGGTTGATAATAAAGGAGTTTACTCATTTTGTATGTGTCCTGGCGGTATTGTTATTCCTGCGTCAACTGAAGAAGGGGAGTTGGTTCTAAATGGAATGTCAGTCTCAAAAAGAAATTCACAATTTGCAAATTCCGGACTCGTTGTAGAAGTTAATGAAAAAGATTGGAAACACTTAAAAGCGCATGGCAAGTTTGCAGGACTTATGTACCAGAAGGAAATTGAGCAATTGGCATTCCGGTCGGGTGGTGGAGGACAAGTCGCTCCAGCACAAAGAATTACTGATTTTGTTTATAAACGTATTTCTAAAACTATCCCCAAAAATTCTTACCTTCCCGGAACTTTATCATCCCCGCTACATGAAATATTACCTCAAAATATTTCTCAAAGATTGAGAAAGTCTTTACAAATATTTAACAAAAGAATGAAAGGCTACTTTACAGATGAGGCTCAAATTTTAGCAGTGGAATCAAGAACAAGCTCACCATTAAGAATTCCAAGAGACAAGGAAAGCCTTATGCACACTCAGATTCATGGTTTGTTTCCTGCAGGAGAAGGTGCCGGTTATGCAGGAGGAATTGTCTCTGCTGCAATTGATGGTGAAAGATGTGCTGAGAAATGTGTGGAATATTTAATTCAGTAAAAATTAGAATAAATATTATCTGGTTTTATGCAAAGATTAAATAATAAAAAGATTTCTCGCGAAATGCATGTTCGAAATGACAAAACTATTATTTGGAACAGATAAAATTATTCAGCCAATCAATCATTCTATTTCAATAAACCAATCACTTCGTATTTTTATTCATACAAACTATTAATATCAGCATTACAAATATCACAAAATAAATCTGCCATCTTTTCTGTTACCGCTTTAAAGAATTTTTCACCTTTATCTTTTGTTGCAAGCTTTGGATTTCCGACGCCAGTATCTTCGCTTATTTGTGACCATTTTCGTTCAGCCCAAACCCAGCCTTCTGAAAAAGCTTTAATTTTATTTTTCTTTTCTTTTCCCAAACCCCAATTATCTTTTGGTAAAACTAGTTCTGGTTTTAGGTAAAGCATTAAACTTGTTTCCATTTCTTCTGCATGGTCACCCGAGTGTTTAAAAAATAATTTTCTATCAATCGATTGAAACCAGTTAGTTATACATATAAACATTTTTGGAAATATTAATCCTAATTCTCTAACCATAGATTTAAAATCATTTCCACCATGACTATTAAAAATTAATAGTTTGTAAATTCCTTGTCGGTTAAGTACTTCAATCACATCTTTTAGAATTGCAAACTGAGTACTTGGATTTAAGTTTATATCAAGTAAAATATCGGACTGACCAGTATTTACGCCAAAAGGAATGGTCGGCAGGACTATTACTTTGGCTCCTTTTTCTGCTGCAATTCTAGCTGATGCTGCAGCAAGAAAATCTGATTCAAATATATCTGTCCCATAAGGCAAATGATAATTATGTGCTTCTGTTGCGCCCCAAGGTAAAATTGCTAAATCAAATTTTGCATCTTTAATATTTTTCCAATGTGAATTTTTTAGAATATAAGGTTCCATTACTTAACCTCTAATAATATTTTTATTGCTTCTTCAACCATCGGTTCCATAACAATATAACCAGTTTCATTCGGGTGAATACCATCATACGTATAAATATTTTTCAAACCATTTCTTTTATCAACCATCGATGAAAAGTAATCTAAATAAATTAAATCATTTTGTTCAGTATATTTTTTAATCATTTTATTTAGTTGAGGTATTTTCTCATCGGGCTTTAATCCTGGTCTCCAAGGATAATCAAAAGCAGGTAATACTGAAGAAAGAATTACTATTATTCCATTTGACTTTGCTAGTTCTGACATAGAAATTATATTATCCATTATCATTTGTAAAGATGAAGGACCTGTATTGCCTGCAATATCATTTGTTCCTGCAAGAATAACTACGATTTTTGGCTTTAAGTTAATTACATCTTGTCTAAATCTTAAAAGCATCTGCAGAGTAGTCTGTCCACTAATTCCTCGATTAATATATGACTTGTCTTTAAAAAACTCGGGACAGAATTGACTCCAACCCTCAGTAATAGAATTTCCCATGAATACTACTCGGTTTTCATTCTGTGAAGGTAAGCCAAGTTTTTCGTTCTCATTTCTAAATCTATTTAAGTTTGCCCAATCTTGAGCGTCTGTAATTTGTGTCATAATTAGAATAAGTAATAGTTGGAGTAATAATTTTTTCATGATTAGGATTTTATGATGTAATTTTTAGTATTGGAAATAATCTAAAGTGAGTAAATTTTAATTACTTAATTTTTTCAAATGAAAAAATTATTTCATTTTTATCATCCGAAATTATTGCGGTCAATATATCCTTAACAAATGAATATTCAATAGATTTGGGAAATTCATTTAACATATTTTCACAGATGAATGAATCTTCTGAAATGTTTGTGAATTCAAAAATTGTTGCAAATTCATTGACTCCTGTAACCTCTAACTGCCAACTATCATAAATCTTTATGATTCTTAATTGCTCCTTAAAAATTGTATCATTGTATGCTAGTGTAAATCCTTCTCCAATAAATTCAGTATTTGACTTTTTCTTCCAATTCTCAAAAGTCTTTTTATCTACCTCATCATTTGTTCTTTTCCAATTTCCAACAATCCAGTCTAATTGACTTTTATAATTATCATCTTTAATGGAATCGGTTTGCTGATTTTGATTGCACGAAATAAGTAAAATAAACATAATTAATAAAGCTTTACTGAATAAAATATTAATTACCATAAACATATTCCTAATTCTCATGATATTTTTTTGTAACTATTTTTTAATATAAATATATTATTATCAGGATCTTTCTCATCAGTTTTTAAACAATCTCGTTTAAAATCATTTTTCATCAACAAATTTGTTGAAGCAATATTGTTTTTGTTTGTATAGGCCTCAATAGAATCAAGTTTTAGAGTGTTAAATGAAAATCCAACTACCAACTTAATTGCTTCATTCATAATCCCTTTACCATGAAAATGTGGATTTAATTCATAACCTATTTCAGCGGTAAATTTATCATTTGAAAAATTCCATAAGCAAATTGTCCCTATCAACTTTGGGTATTCAACCAATGAAATAGCCCAATAAATCAATTCATTATTATTTATATCTTCGTTAAGATCATTTATAAATAATGATACTTCATCAATGGTTTTTGGTCTAAGACGAGAAATAAATTTCATATTTCTTTCATCAGTTCTTAGAAAGAATATTTCTTGCTTATCTGATTCGCTGAGTTGACGTAAAACTAATCGCTCGGTTTGAAGTTGCGGAAAAGGGAAGAAGTTAAATTTGTTCATGATAATTCAATTCAAAATTTTGAATTAATATTTAATCTCTAAACTTGAACCCAAGTTCAGCCAATAGCAGCTTAGCTTCTTCCGCAATCACTTTTGACTCAAATGATATTCTAAATGTACCGCCGTTTCCTTCTCTAATCTTTAACAGTTCAATGTCCTTAATATTTATATCTTTTTTAAAAAGTTTTGTGGAAATTCTACTGATCACACCCGGTTCATCTTTAACAAATATGAACACATCATGCACAGGTGTTAAAAAACCTTTACTGTTTTTTGGTATTTCGTCTCTACTTTTTCTAGCCGATTCAAAATATTCAGCTAATTTTATAGGATCATTTTTACCAATCCATTTTTTCACATTTTGCAATTCGAAGGCAAATTCATCTATTGCTGTAAGAATTTGAGCTTTATTTTTCTGAATAACAGCATCCCAAATATTAAAATCACTCGATGCAATTCTGGTTAAGTCCCTAAAACCGCCCGCTGCAAGATCAAGGAAATTATATTTATCTGTTTTTAATGAAGCTGTGTTAACAAGTGTTACAGCCAAAAGCTGTGGAAGGTGACTAACGCTCGCTGCAATTACATCATGCTGTTTTGCCGGAATAACTAAAATATTTGCGCCAAGCAACTCGATCACAATTTTGAATTCATTCAGCAGCTTATTTTTAGAAAGATCTTCAGTTACAATATAGACGGAGTTTTCAAAAAGGAGAGGATCGGAATTATCAAAACCACCTTCCTCTTTACCTGCCATTGGATGTCCGCCAATATAAATACCTTTGCTGGCTATCTGTTCCCATTCTTTTTGAAAAACTAATTTTATGCCGGAAACATCAGTTATAATTGTGTTTTCATTTAAGTGGGGAGAAAGAGATTTAAAATACTGGAGATTCAATTCAAGTGGTAAGCATAAAAAAATTAAATCAGAATTTATTGCATCTTCCAGTTTTTCAAGAGAATTATCTATAACGTTTTGTTCTTTTGCTTTTTCTAAAACCGGAGTTTTATCAAAAGCGGAAATATGAAAATTTCTATCACTGTTCTTAAGCGCTTTTGCTATTGAGCCCCCAATTAAACCCAAGCCTATGATTGATATTTTATTAATATGTGTGTTCATAAATAGTTAAAAAGATTACAGACTACCTTTTCCCGAAAGTTCACAAAGTTTTAGTGACATTACTATTATTGAATAAGTTAATTAAATAGTTTTGCCAATTGCATGAGCAATTTCTCTTAGTTCTTTCATTAATTGTAAATAAGTATCAGGCAGGAGCGCTTGCGGTCCGTCTGATAATGCATTCTCCGGGTCGTGATGAATTTCAATCATTAATGCATCTGCTCCCGCAGCAACTGCTGCTCTTGCCATCGGAGGTACCTGGTTTCTTAATCCAGTGGCATGCGATGGATCTGCTACTACAGGCAAGTGACTTTTTTGATGAACAACCGGAATAGCCGAGAGATCGAAAGTATTTCTTGTGTATGGTTCAAATGTTCTAATTCCTCTTTCACAAAGAATTACATTATTATTACCACCTGCTAAAATATACTCTGCTGACATTAACCATTCTTCAATTGTTGACGCTAAACCTCGTTTTATCATAACAGGTACTTTGCTCTGGGCTAATTCTTTTAACAAAGAAAAGTTTTGCATATTCCTTGCCCCAAGCTGAAATATATCTGTATACTTTTCTATAAGCTCAATCTGATCAATCTGCATTACTTCCGTAATTACTAAAAGATTAAATTTATCTGCTGCCGCCCTCATCATTTTTAACCCATCTTCACCAAGGCCTTGAAAAGAATATGGAGAAGAGCGTGGTTTGAAAGCACCGCCTCTTAATATTTTTGCTCCAGACCTTGCCACAATCTCTGCCAGTTTAAAAATTTGTTCTTCACTTTCTATGGAACATGGACCTGACATAACGGCAATATGATCACCTCCAATTTCCACATCTTTAATTTTTATTATTGTCTTTTCTTCCTTGAAATTTCTACTGGCAAGTTTAAAGGGTGATGTAACTCTATATACATCAGCCACACCTTCTAAAATTTTCACCTTCCGAATATCAAATCCGGGTTTAACCCCAATTGCACCTAATATTGTTCTCTGCACTCCGGAAGATTCGTGAATTTGAAAACCGAAATCTTCTAGATGCTGTTTTACATTTTTTACTTGTTCTTCAGTAGCATTGTTCTCAAGAATTACAACCATTTTATATTAGTCCTTTATAATTTAATCGTGATATTTTTTTTCACCGGCTACAATAGCCAAATCTAAATAATCTTCTTTTGATGGAATTGCACATGAATAATCTGCACTATAAGCACAGTAAGGATTATAAGCCAAATTAAAATCAATTGTATAAATATGATCTTTATTTGAACTCAATTCAAAGTTTAAATATCTGCCGACTCCATATGTTTCTTCATTAGTAGTTTTATCAGTAAAAGAAATACTATGATATATCGAACCATCACTGCCGTTATTCTCATAAACATTTAACTTAAAATCTCTTTCATCTTTTTTGAAAGGGAGGAAACCAAATCTTACTGCAGAACGTTCTTCGCCTTTAGTCCCGAATATTTTTATAGTATCCTTCTTTTGATACTCTTCAAGTTTGCTCTCAAAAACGAACGATGGATTAACATCAAAATAATTTAACCCATGGAAAGGAACCTTTTCTTTCAAATTAAAAGGTGAATTTGAATCGCCTTTCATTCCGAGATCAATTTCTTTCCGTTCCTCTTCAATATTAGAGATATATTGTTTCTCTTCTTCAGTGTAATTATTGCATGAAAAAACTGCAAACACAAATAAGGTTGATAAAATAAGAGCTAATCTATTCCTCATTCTTTCCCTTTTTTACTTTTCTCTTTAATTCATTGAGTCTGTTTAGAGCTTCAATCGGTGTCATTTGATCAACCGAAATTTCTGAAATTTCATCTCTTAATTCATCATCCTTCATTTCAAACAAACTTATTTGGTACTCATCATTTTTAAATTTCTGAATTTTTCTTTTCTTTATTTCATAAGGAGTTAATTCTTTATCCTCAAGATTTAATAAAATTTGCTTTGCTCTTTTAGTTACAAAGTCAGGTAATCCAGCCATTTGTGCAACTTGTATTCCGTAGCTGTGATCAGCTCCACCCGAAGATACTTTATGAAGGAAAATTACCTTGTCATCATATTCTCTAACTTCAACTTTAAAGTTTTTTATTCGTGGGAATATATCAGCCATCTCGTTAAGTTCATGATAATGAGTAGCAAATAAAGTCTTAGAATTAACATTAGGATTTTCATGTAGATACTCGGTAATTGCCCATGCAATAGAAAGTCCGTCAAAAGTACTTGTCCCTCTACCAATTTCATCAAGCAGAACTAAGCTTTTATTTGTTGCATTATTCAGAATATTTGCTGCTTCCTGCATCTCAACAAGAAATGTACTCTCACCGGCTGAAATATTATCACTTGCACCAACTCTTGTATAGATTCTATCAACAATTCCAATACTTGCGCTTTCAGCAGGTACAAAGGAACCGATTTGTGCTAGCAAAACTATTAATCCAAGCTGACGCAAATAAACAGATTTGCCTGCCATATTTGGGCCGGTAAGTATTATAATTTGACAATCTGAATTACTCAGTTGATAATCATTTGGTGTAAACTTTTCTCCGGCTGGTAATATTTGTTCGACCACCGGATGACGCCCTTGAATAATTGCTATTTCCTCACAGTCAGTAATTTCCGGTTTAACATAACCGTAACTTGACGCACATTCAGCTAAGGATAAGTAGCAATCTAACATTCCAATAAGTTGAGCATTTTTTTGAATTTTTTCAGCCTCATTTGCAACAGCGAGTCTTACTTCATTAAATAATCGGTATTCTAGATTACCAATATTTTCTTCCGCATTAAGAATCTTATCTTCATACTCTTTTAGCTCTGGTGTAATATAACGTTCGCTATTCACTAATGTCTGTTTACGAACATAATTATCCGGAATTTTATTTTTATGAGTATTGCTTATTTCGATGTAATAGCCAAAAACTTTATTGTAGCTTACTTTTAATGATGAAATATTTGCACGCTCTCTTTCGGTCTTTTGCAGATTTGCGATCCAATTTTTTGCATTAAGTGAAAGATCACGCAATTCATCAAGTTCGGGACTAAAACCGGTTCTGATAATTCCACCGTCGTTTATAGATATTGGCGGATCATCTGCAATTGCAAGCTCAACTTTCTCAAAAACATCGTCAAGATCTAAAAGTTTAGAATTAATTACTCCTAAAACTTCCGAATTTGATTGATCGAGCAATTGTTTAACAAGAGGAATTTTCCTTAAGGAATTTTTAAGGTAAACCAATTCTCTAGGATTTGCACGATTAGTGCATACTTTAGAGACTAATCTTTCTAAGTCACCAATCTCTTTAAATTCATTTTGAAGGTTATTTCGTAAATTTTTATTCTTGAAAAAATCCTCAACACATTGGAGCCGTTTTTCAATCTGATCTTTATTTCTTAAAGGTGCATTTATCCATTTCTTTAAAAGTCTTGCTCCCATTGCAGTTTTAGTTTTATCCAAAACTGAAATTAGTGAACCTTCACTTTGACCCTCTTGAATGGTGTAAAGTATTTCAAGATTTCTCTTTGTAGATAAATCCAAATACATATAATCAGAAGGATTATGAAGTGAAATTTTGGTTATGTGTGCAAGGTTAGACTTTTGAGTATCGTTTAGATAATGAAGAATTGCACCAGCTGAAATTATTCCGCTGCTTAATTTTTCAATGCCAAAACCTTTTAATGTCTTCGTTTTGAAGTGTTCTTGCAACGTATCTTTTGCATATTCATTATTGTAAACCCAGTCATCAATCTTTGTAACTTTAATTTTTAATTGCTGGCGTTCAATTAAAACTTCTATTTCATTTTTTTGTTTTTTAGATACAATAATTTCTGCGGGAGCAATTGTTTCAATCTGTTCCGGAATTTTAAGAATTGAAGTCTCAAAAGCAAAAAACTCTCCTGTAGAAATATCACAATATGAGATTCCTGCAGAATTTTCTTCAAGAAAAACTGAGGCCAAATAATTGTTCCTTTTATGATCAAGAAGTTTATCGGAGAATACAACTCCAGGTGTTACAACTTCAACTACCTCTCTTTTAACGAGTCCTTTTGCAAACTTCGGATTTTCAACTTGCTCGCAAACAGCAACTCTGTATCCTGCTTTAACAAGTTTTGGAAGGTAATTATCAATTGCATGATGAGGGAAACCTGCAAGCGGTACTTCACCGGCTTTGCCATTAGCACGTTTTGTTAAAGTAATACCTAGAACACTTGATGCAGTCTTCGCATCCTCTTCAAATGTCTCAAAAAAATCCCCAACCCTAAACAATAAAATTGTATCAGGATGATTATTTTTAATTTTATGAAATTGGGCCATTAATGGCGTTGCAGACATTATAAATTATTCACTTTAATATTATTTCTAAACTTAAAATATACCCTAATATGTATTATTTATCAATTTAGGCTACTTTTTCAATTTTTGCTTATTAACTTAAAAATTGTGTTAATGCAAAATGTTGAATAAAATTGTATTTAATTTAAAAGAAGTTGATTTACTAAATAACTATATTTAGAAATAAATTTAATCTCATTATTTTACAGTGACTATGGAAATAATAAACAAATCTTTTGAGCCAGTCTTTGAATTTCACGTTGCAAAAAAAATTAGAGAAAAATATGACTTGGATGAATCTTTTTTCTCATTGAACGGTAATGTTATTTTTGCAAATTTTTACCAAGTAAGATTATTCGTTCAGAAATTAAACGACAAACGTAATATTTCGGAACATGTTTCTCCTGGTGAAATAAATGGCGCAGGGCTTTTAGATGAGATTTATCATTTATCCATTAAAAATTATGTGAGGCGGAATTACCCCAATGCATTTTCTTCTGCCATTTCTGATCTCGAACTAAAGTTAGGCGAAGAGAAGTTTGATAAATTACTATTAGATTTTATTAAAAAATTCCCTCCTAAGAAAGTATATAAAAATGAGGAAACCGAAACTGAGTACTTGAATGGTAAAACTGAGGGAGTAACTAACAGAGAAATTTTAATAGAGGAATTAATTCTTCTACATATCTCAAATAAAAATCCAGCACTTAAAAAGTTAAAAGAATTATTCGATGAAAATCATTTTGATGAAAAGTTAGTCTATAAAAATGCAATTACCAATTTGAGAGATTTTTTTAAGAAAGAAGAACTTAAAATTGGAATTACAAACAGTGATCTATTCGACTTCTTGAGTATGCCTTTCTTAAAATATTCGTCAAGTATTTGGGATCAGTTGGAATATATTAAAAATGAATGGGGAATACTTATTGATGA